>OCTW013411681.1_pt1 | contig 265852 bp, 229 predicted proteins | sample 1539671 | NCBI WGS metagenome assembly OCTW01 (sample SAMN02144230, study PRJEB22623) | gut metagenome | biome: sheep rumen | host: Ovis aries | place: New Zealand | reverse complement strand
TTCCGAAGTACCGTCAACCGTCGACGCATATTTCGCGGCATCGCCATTGACCAGGCCCGTAATCGTGCCGGCATCCTTCAGACCATTCTTAACAGCTGCAGCATCGCCATACACAGCCGTAAAGTCTTTCGCGTCAATCGTCAGTTTTGCCTTTTCAACCGTTGCCGTGTTGTCCAGCGTTGCCGACGTCTTGTCCGTCAGACCATAGTTCTTCTTCATCTGATCGCTGAGACCAGTGAAGGATACCACCGTGTTGTAAGCATTCTTTGCTGCATCCTGCGTCTTGCGGTCGCCACCGTTTTTGACGAGAGCATCCGAATCCGTGATGTCCAGCGTTGCCGTATCACCATTGACACCCGTAAAGGTTGCCTTGCCGAATTTAGCAGTCTGGCCGTAGACCGTCTCGTACGAAGAATTGATGTGATCCTTGTAATTCGTCTTGTCAATCGTGTACGGTGTAATGTTGACGTAGTTCGTACCATCATCGTGGACGTTGTAGTTCCGCAGGACGTCGCTCTCACTGTTGAGCGTTGCCTTGTAGTTGTACTTGCCGACGTTGTTCGTCTTCGTCAGTTCATCGTTGTAGGCCGTACCGTAGTTGCCATTGTCGATGACAATATCGTCCGTATCGCCGTTGATGAGATTGTAGGTCGTCATCGTGCCATCGTCTGTCTTGACCGTACCATAGACTGTGTCGATGCCCTTGCGAGTAATGACCAGGTCAGCCGGCGTAACGCTGGCGCTATTAGCAATCGTCATACGATCATTTTTGCCAAGAGCCTTGCCATTCAAGGTGTAGTTCTTCAGATCAAAACCATCTGCACCGTAAATATTGTCGAGCGAAACTACCGTATTGTAGATATTCTCGCCAACATCCTGCGTGATGCGAGGCTTCTTGTGCGTCAATGCATTAGAATCAACAATGGCAAGATCAAGTTCTCCATCACGATTGATGTTCTTGAGCTTCGCTGTACCAAAGTTGTTGGCCGAACCATACTTTGTCGTATACGTTGCATTCAGGATATCTGCAGCCGTAAGCTCATGAGGCTTGATCGTAACCCAGTTCTTCTGAGTATCTATCACATCGTAATTCCTAAGGACGTTCGTGTCACTCTGCAAGCCCTTGTAGAACTTATATGTTCCCGCATTATTGGTGCGCTTATTATTATCCTTATAGGCACCACCATAATTTTGGTAATTGATAATGCGGATAATGTAAGGTTTTCCTCTCAAATCGCAAAAAAAGCAGGCCCCACAAGGGGTCTGCTCTTTTTATTCATTCATCGGTGCAAATCGATTCGATTTTGATTGGAGGGAACGGTCATCAGAAGTAGACGCCGCCGCGGATCCAGAAGCGGCCGCCCGTGTGGCTCGTGTCGCTCGTCGGCTCTTCGGAGCCGAGCTTCCAGGCGTAGTCGGCGCGCAGGAACCAGTCCTCATAGCGCGACCAGATCAGGCCGAGGCCGATGCCCTGGAGATTGCGGTGATTCTTGGCACCCGGGTTGAGGCTGCTGTCCTTGTTGATCCAGACGCCGCCGTGCTCGAGATACGAGGCGAGGTGCAGCTGCTGGTCCTTGGCACCGAGCGGCAGGAGCCAGCGCAGCTCTGCGCGCGTCAGATAGCCCGTGTCACCCGAAGCCTCGCTCGTCGGATAGGCGCGCACGCCGTACGGGCCGCCGAGGGAGAAGTGCTCCGAGGAGTCGAGGTTGTTGAACGCATACTGGCCGCGAGCCGAGAGCAGCAGGTAAGTGCGGTCGTTGAGATCCTGGCGGCGCAGGATGTTGGCGCGGACCTTATTGTAGGTGCCCAAGGTACGTGGGTCCGCTTCAAATCCACTATGCGAATCATTGCTGATATGACCGAGCTTGTACTCAAAGCGCCAGTCTGTCGCGCCCTTGCGGTCCTGTTCATCGCCATAGAGCGAAAGAACACCGGCATTACCTGTCTTATCCGCCCACGTTATACCGTGAGCACGATATTCATCCTGGATGTCGCTGTACTCATAGCGGATGCCCGTGTAGAGGTTGTGACGCTGGCTGCGCTGGATGGCGTAGTCGAGGCCGAGCGAAGCGACGCGCGAATGGCCGAGTGCGTCGAGGCCTTCGTAGTCATCGCCGAGCTGGTACGTCAGGACATTGTAGCCCGCCGTGAGCTTCATGCCGTCGCGGATGACCGGGATCGTGTAGTTGGCGCCCCAGTTGAAGAGCTCGTTGCCCGTCGTCGTGATGCCAACGGCTAGGTGGTCGCCCTCATGCGCGAGGTTCAGGAAGTCGTAGTCGACGCCGTACTCGTTGTAGCCTGTCGAGCGGTTACCGTAGTTGTCGATGGAGAACAGGCCCTGCTTGCCGTTGTGCGGATTGAGGTCGAGCGTCACATGGACCGTGCCCGGATTCTCGCCCGTCGTCAGGACGGCCTTGGCGTCGGCACCCGCGAGGTCGGAGAGCAGCCAGACGGCGCGCTCAAGGTTGGCGCGCGTCAGATAGTCGCCCTTCTTGAGGAAGGCCGTCTCGCGCTTGATGACGCCCTCGTGGATCTTCGTGTTGTTCTGGATCGTGATGCCGTCAAAGCGTCCGACTGTTACGGCGTACTCGACGACGCCGTTCTCGATCTTCTGAACCGGCAGATAAGCGTGTGCAGCGATGTAGCCCCTGTCGCGGAAGTAGCGCGAGAGCGTGTCGGCGCCGTCCTGCAGGTCCTTGAACGTCACGAGCTTGCCCTTCTTGTCGGCGAGCAGGCTCTTGAGGGATTCCTCGCTGTAGATATCCTGGCCCGTGATCTTGAAGTCATTGACCTGAACCTTGAGCGTGTCCGGCAGATCGAGGCTCGGGCGCTGCTCCTGCTCGACCTGGATGTCAGCATTGCCAAGTGAAACGCCCTGCTTATCGAGTTCTTTTTTTGTCTGTAGGTCTTGCTGCAACGTGCCAGCGTCCGGTCTAATCGGCTCTGCCGCCGATGCCGAGCCCATATTCAGTAAGCCAAAGGCCACGGCTGCAGCCAGCATGCTGAGGCAGTTGCCCGTACTCTTGGCAGCATGTCTGCCATGTCTTCTGTGTTTCATCAAAAAGCCCTCCTCTTTTTCTTCACGAGTTCCTCTCTCATTCATTGCTGCATTTCCTTGCTGTCTATCTTATCCTCATTTCCTTCCAGAAGGTCTCAGAAGCAGAGTTAAGCAGAGTTTGCCTATATTCAGTACTACATTTCGCTTTCTTGAACGCCAATTCCTGCTCAATAAGAAAAATTCTTTCTAAATACCGCCAGGAATACACAAATAGACACTTCTTGCCCATTTGTCCAACGCAAAAGAACAGGCAGACTCCAAACGGAGACTGCCTGCCCAGAAGATCTGTCAATCTTTGATATTCGTGATGATACGGCCGAGGCGCGTGCCGGAGAAGAGGTTCCAGGTCCACTTGATCGCAACCGTGAAGTTGGCATGTGCACCGGCGAGGCGCAAGAGGTGGACGAACATCCATGCGCACCAAGCGATGAAACCCGTCATCTGCGGGTTCAGCTTCGTCTTGTCGACGACAGCTTCGCCGCGGCCGATCGTGGCCATAGCGCCGAGGTCTTTGTAGTGGAACGTCGCGAGGTCCTGCTGGCCGCGGATGAGCTTCATGATGTTGTCATGCGCCGTCTGTGCCTGCTGCATGGCGACCGGTGCGACGGTTGGCAGCGGGCGCTCCGTGCCGTGCTGATAGTGCGCGCAGTCGCCGATGGCGAAGACGCAGTCGCTGCCTTCGACCTGCAGTTTCTCGTTGACGATGATGCGGCCGCCGCGGTCGACTTCGCCGCCGCAGTCCTTGATGAACGGCACAGCCTTGACGCCTGCGGCCCAGATGACGGTCTGCGTCGGGATCGTCGTGCCGTCCTTGAGCTTGAGGTCATTGCCGTCGTAGCCGACAACCTGCGTGTTCAGCATGACGTCGACGCCTTTCTTGCGCAGGACCTTGACGGCGTGCTCGCGCAGGTTCGGGGCGACCATCGGCAGGACATTGGCCGTAGCCTCGATGAGCTTGACGCTGACTTCGCTGAAGTCGAGGTTGTGGAACTCCTTCTGCTGGATGCCGAAAAGCTCCGTCAGGGCACCGGATTCCTCGATGCCCGTCGGGCCGCCGCCGACGACGACGAACGTCAGCATGCGGCGGCGAACTGCCGGGTCCGTCTCCTTGTTGGCGCGCTCGAACATGTGCAGCACGTGATTGCGGATGTGGAGTGCCTCCTGCAGCGTCTTCATGCCGTAGGAGTGCTCTTCGACTTCCTTCATGCCGAAGAAGTTCGTCGTCGCACCGGCTGCGAGGATGAGGTAGTCGTAAGCGAGCTCACCGTGATTCGTCAGCAGGACCTTGCGCGCCTGGTCGACGCCCTCGGCCTTAGCCATGAAGAACTCCACGTTCTTGCACTTGCGGAAGAAGGTGCGGACCGGATACGCGATTTCATCCGTCGAAAGGACAGCCGTCGACACCTGATACAGGAGCGGCTGGAAGAGCTGGAAGTTGTGGCGGTCAACGAGCATGACGTCGACGTCTTCTTTCGCAAAGAGCTTGGCGAGTTTGACGCCGCCGAAGCCTGCACCGACAATGACAATACGTGGTCTCTTCTGATTCTGCTGATCTGCCATGATGAGTCCTCCCCTGACAATACACACGAAATAAGGAATGATGGAAATAATTGCATAATTGTAGTGAAAGTGAAAAAATTAACTTTCCGATGAAAAAAATCACATCGTGTAAGCGTCCTTCACGTACCACGATGATTTCGGCGAGCTCTCCGGCAGAGAATGTGCATTTTTTAACTTACCTGTCGGCACTTCTGCACGCCGTTGTTTTCTTTTGGTTACTATCATAGCACGTTTCACGAGTATTGCAAGTCATTTCGCGCTTTTTTTCACAAAGTTATTGTTCATTCCCATTTTTCTGTCAGGTTTCCATTTGTTTTGCTTCTATGAATCGCGGCTATGTCATTCCATGCATAGGAGGAATGTAAAAAAGGACTGGTTCTGAGACGAGATGCACAGAACCAGCCTCTATCCGCAACAATCCCCAGGCTCAATAGCGCTTGCGCTTGACGGATGAGTCGTAGCCGAGCTGTTCGCGGTATTTCATGACGGTGCGGCGCGAGAGCGCGATGCCCTCTGCCTTGAGCAGGGTGCAGAGCTTCTGGTCCGACAGAGGCTTCTTGGGATCCTCGCCCTTGATGAATCTTTCGATGGCCGACTTGGCCTTGGCAGCGGCGACATCCTCCCCTGTATCAGTCCGCGCGCTGCGCGCTGTAAAGAAGCTGCGCAGCGCGATGACGCCCGTCGGTAGCTCGGCGTACTTATTGGCGACGGCGCGGCTGACGGTCGACTCGTGCACGCCGATGGTATCGGCCACCTCCTTCATCGTCATCGGTTCGAGGAAGGCGGGCCCCTTCTCGAAGTAGGCTGTCTGGCGCCGCACGATCTCCTCGACGACGCGGCGAATCGTCGTGCGGCGTTGCTCGATGCTGTTGATGAGCCAGGCAGCCGCGCGCAGGCGGCCCGCGATGTACTTCTGCGTCGCCTTGTCGAAGGTATCGGACTGTCGGTAGAGCGCGGAGATGTGGAGCTGTGGCACGCCGGCCTCTTCGACTTCGACCTCATAGCCCTTCTCGCCCTTCCGGATGATGACATCCGGCGTGATGTAGGCGGAGTCCGCCGCGCCATACGCGGCGCCGGGCTTCGGATTGAGGCGGCGCACGATGTCGACGGCCATCTGGACCTCGGCGGGGCGCACGTGCTCGGCGGCGGCTATCTCCTTGAGGCGGTGCGCGGCGACTGCATCGAGATGGCGGTCGATGATGGCGGCGACGAGCCCGTCGTAGATGCCCTGGCGCTGGGCCTGCAGGCGCAGGCATTCGGCGAGATCGCGCGCGCCGACGCCGGCCGGCTCGAAGCCCTGAATGACTGCGAGGATGCGCAGGACCTCCGCCTCGCTGCAAGCCATCGCACGGGCAACCTCAGCCACGGGCAGTGTCAAGTAACCGCGGCTGTCGAGCGAGCCGACGAGGAAGGTCGCGACAGCGCGCTCTTTCTCTGCCCCGTGCTCACCCTTAAAGGTGAAGTTGACCTGCTCGAGCAGCTCTTCCTCCAGTGTCACATGAAGCGGTGCCGGTGCATCGAACTGGCGCTCGTCTTCATCGGTGAAGTAGGCCGGCTGCTTGCCGCCACCGTCGAGGTAGTCGGCGAGCGCGCGAACACCTGCATGCGCAGGGCCGCCCTGCTCGTAGAGCTCCCGACGCCCCGACGGATAGTCCATCTCGAGCACGGGGTTCTCCAGGTATTCTTTTTCAATGGTCGCGCAGAGTTCCTGTGCGGAGAGCTGCAGGATCTCGATGGCCTGCTGCAGCTGCATCGTCATCGCCAGATGCTGCGAGAGATTCATGCCAAGTGACTGCTCGATGCTCGTCACCCCCTTCTCGTGTCTTTTTATTGACTCTCATTATAGCATACCCGCATAAAAAATCCACTGCACCAATGGCACGGGTGCAGTGGATTGCATGTGTGACAGTCAGACCGTCGGATAGTCAGGTTTGGCGGATTGCCTTATGCCTGCTGCTGCGACATGGCAGCGGCGATGGCGGCGCCGAGGCCCGAACCGCCGTTCTCGAGTACGGTGTCGACGAGCGATGCCGACTCACCGAGCAGCTCGGAGAGGGCGCGCATGATGTTCTCTTTCGCCAGCGGCATCTTCTCGTAGACGGAGCCGTCGATGGCGATGTGCTGTTTCTTGATGGCTTCATCGCCAGCCAGCTGCCAGATGATGCCGACATAGGTGGCCGTGACGAGACGCGCGGAGCGGACGACGAGTGCCGCTGCGAGCTCCTGCAGGCGCTGGCGGTCGACCTCCTCGAGATCATGGCCCGTCTTCGCGCTGACGATGCGGCCGACTTCCGAAAGACCTGCCGTCTCGTCGAGGATGATGTTGCTCATGTCGATGCTCGTGAAGCCGTACTTCTTGCCCTTCTCACCGAGCAGCTCAGCGATGGCCATGCCGAAGAGCTCGCCCATGTAGCGGCCGGAAACCATCTTCTCGAGGCGCTGCTCGCCCGGCTTCTCGGACTGAGCATCAAATTCTGCGTCAAAGCGGTTTGGCGCGAGCTTCATGAAGCCGCCGGACTCGAGGTTCAGGATCATCGGGCGCTCTGCCTTGCCCTTGAACGGCTCGAAGTAGCAGGTGTTGTGTCCCGTCGCATAGATGGAGCCGATGTAGGTGTCGGCCTGCTTGTAGGCAGCGGCGAGCAGGACGGCGACCGTGTCGTTGATGACAGCCGTCGGCTCGACATTGTCGATGCCCTGGCGGTGCAGCGCTTCCTTGAGCAGGTCATTGACGACCTTGCCCTCGACGCCTGCCGTAGCGAATTCCTTCGTCCAGATGATGAGCTTCGCGTTGTAGAGGTCCGTCTGCTCCGACGGGAAGGAGAAGGTGTGGCCAAGCAGATACTTCGTCGTGTGGTCGCCCTCGATGGCCTCATCGACGAGTTCTGCGATGAAATCGAACTGCTGCTCGGCCGTCGAGCCCTCGCCGACGAAGTCGTAGACGCCCTCGACGCGCAGCGGCTTGGCGACTTTCTTCAGGACTTCGAACTTGCCGTGACCGTCGAGGCGGATGCGCAGGACGCGGACATTCGTGCCGCCGAAGTCGAGTGCGAGGTACTCGCCCGTCTCCTCGCCCGTCGGCAGACCGACGTACGACTTGAGCATGCGCAGCGACGACTCATCCGGATTGTCAAGGCCCTTGCGCAGGTCATAGCGGAAGTCGGCCGCGACCTCATGGAGGCGGTCTCCGTCGACCTTGAATTCTTCGATGATCTCAGCAAACTGGTTCTTGTCAAATGCCATGATTACCTTCCCCTTTATTTGAAATAGAGATAAATGATTCGCGTGTTGATTCAGGAGTCCTGCTGTTCGGCGATCTCTTCGAGATAAGCCCAACGCTCCATGAGGTGATCGAGCTCCGCTGCGAGGCGCGTCTCTTCGCGGCCGAGTTCCGCAAGGCGCGTGTAGTCGGACGCATTCTGCTGCATCTCGAGCCGGACGACTTTGAGCTCGCCCTCTTTGCTCGCGATGACGCCCTCAATCTCTGCGTATTCCTTCTGCTCGCCAAAGCTCAGGCGGCGCTTCGCTTCGCGTGCGGGGCGCTCCTGCGCCCTTTTCGGCTCGCGCTCCTTCTTCGCCTCGCCGGCAGATGGTGCAAGCTGAGCCTTTTCGGCCTCTTCCTCGCGCTCCTTCTCCTTGTAGTAGGAGTAGCCGCCCGCGTAGAGGCGCAGGCTGCCGTCGGGCTGGTAGACGAAGACTTTGTCGGCCAGGCGGTCGACGAAGAAGCGGTCATGCGAGACGAAGAGGATCGCGCCGCGGAAGTCGTCGATGAACGACTCGAGCACGGACATGGTCTCAAGGTCGAGGTCGTTCGTCGGCTCATCTAAGAGCAGGACGTTCGGCTCCTCCATCAGGATGCGCAACAGGAAGAGGCGGCGCTTCTCGCCTCCCGACAGCCGCGCAATCGGCGTCCACTGGAGCTCGCCCGGGAACAGGAAGCGCTCCATGAGCTCCTTGGCCGAGATGCGCGAGCCGTCCGCGAGCGTGATGGCGCGCGCGGCCTCCTGGATGTACTCGATGGCGCGCAGGCGCTCGTCCATGCTGACGGCGCGCTGCGTGAAGTAGCCGATCTTGACCGTCTGGCCAATCGTCACCGTACCGCTCGTCGGCTGCAGGCGCCCCGCAAAGATATTGAGGAGCGTCGACTTGCCTGTGCCGTTGCGGCCGAGGATGGCCACGCGGTCATTGCGCAGGACGGTGTAGGAAAAGTCGCGGATGATCGTCCGGCCGCCCACCTCGTAACTCACATGGTCGAGCTCGATGACGGTACGCCCGAGGCGGCTGCCCGCGAGCCCGATCTCGACCGTGCTGCGGTCGAGGTCGACTTTCTTGTTCTTGACCTCCTCGTAGCGCTCGATGCGGGCGCGCTGCTTCGTCGAGCGGGCCTGTGCGCCGCGGCGCAGCCACTTGAGCTCGTTGCGCAGGAAGTTCTGGCGCTTCTGCTCGCTGGCCTCCTCGCGCTCGATGCGCGCTTCCTTCTGCTCGAGGAAGGAGGAGTAGTTGCCCGTGTAGGTGTAGGCACTGCCCTTGTCGAGCTCGAGGATCTTCGTCGCCGTGTTGTCGAGGAAGTAGCGGTCATGCGTGACCATCAGGAGCGCGCCCTTCTGGCCCCTGAGATACTCCTCGAGCCAGGCGATCGTCTCGCTGTCGAGATGGTTTGTCGGCTCGTCTAAAAGAAGCAGGTCACACGGCTGGATGAGCGCCGTCGCGAGAGCCAGCCGCTTCTGCTGGCCGCCCGAGAGCGTGCCGGCCTTGGCCGTGTAGTCGCCGATGCCGAGCTTCTGCAACACGGTCTTGGCCGTGCTCTCGACCTGCCAGCCGTCGAGCTCGTCAATCTTCTCCGCATACTGCATGATGCGCTTCTGTATCGCGGGGCTCTCAGGGTCCTTGGCCGCATCGGCCAGGGCCAGCTCATAGCCGCGCAGGGCGTCCATCAGGGGCGTCATGCCGCGAAAGACCTCCATGAGCACCGTGTGCTCCGGGTCAAAGACCTTGTCCTGCGCGAGGTACTCGATGCGCAGGCCGCGCATCGTGACCATCGTGCCGTCATCGACGGGCACGAGACCTGCGATGGCCTTGAGGAACGTCGACTTGCCCGTGCCGTTGACACCGACGATGCCGACCTTGTCCCCCGCGTCCATGCTGAGATTGACCCCGGCAAAAAGCTGCTTCTCGCCGTAGCTCTTCGTGAAATTCTCGAGTGTTATGATCATCTGTTATCTTCCTGTTTCCACCTGATACGTCTTATTATACTGTCTTTTTCCCGAAAATCCTAGTACAGGAAACGGAATGAGATTCTTAGATTTTACGGCATGTCGACAATCTCATCGTGCTCCTTCACGAGGTCCTCGGCGCAGTGGATCAGCACGCGCGTAATGCGCACGCCGTCAACTTCCTCGACGTAAAAGAGATTGCCGCCGGACGCCGCCATCTGGCCGACGCGCGGCGTCTGACCGATCTGGTCGTAGAGCCAGCCGCCGACGGTGTCGACGTCCTCGTCCTCGATGTCGATCTCGAGGATATCCTCGAGTTCTTCGAGCAGCATCTTGGCGTCGACCGAGAAGATGCGCTTGCCGCGGCGCTCGGCCGTCGGACGCTCCTCGTCGAACTCGTCCTGGATGTCGCCGACAATCTCCTCGACGATATCCTCGATCGTCACCATGCCGGCCGTGCCGCCGTACTCATCGACGACGATGGCCATCTGGGAGCGCTGCTTCTGCATCGTCTTGAGAAGCACGCTGACATCCATACTCTCCGGCACGATCAGCGCCTTGCGCGCCAAGCGGCGCAGGTTGGGCTTGCGCCCCTCTGCCATGACGCGCATGAGATCCTTGACGTGCAGGAAGCCGACGATGTGATCCTTGTCCTCGCGGCAGATCGGGTAGCGCGTGAGCTGTTCCTCGAGGATGGTCTGGATGTTCTCCTCCATCGTGTTCTCGAGGTAGAGGCAGACCATATCCGTGCGCGGCGTCATGATCTCGCGGACGTTGAGGTCGGTGAAATCGAAGACGTTGTCGACGAAGTCGACCTCCGTGTCGTCGATGAGGCCCTGGCGGTGGCTCTCCTCCATGAGCAGGCGTATCTCCTCCTCGGTGTGGGCATCGTCGCCCTCCGAGGCCGTCTGGAAGCCCATGCGGTGCGCGACCCAGTTGGCCACGTGATTGAGCAGCCAGACGAACGGGTACATGACGCGCTGGAAGATCAGCATGGGCAGCGCCACATTCAGCATGATCTTCTCGACATTCTGGATGGCCATCGTCTTTGGCGTCAATTCGCCGAGCACGATGTGCATCCCCGTGATGATGGAAAAGGCGAGTGCCAGCGAAATCGTGTGGCCGACGACATCGTCGAGGCCGACGGCGTGCGTGATCGGCAGGATCAGCGTCGCGACGGCCGGCTCGCCGACCCAGCCGAGGCCGAGCGAGGCGAGCGTGATGCCGAGCTGTGTCACGGAAAGAGATGCGTCAAGGTGGTCGGTCAGCTTCTTGGCGTACTTCGCCTGACGGCTGCCCTCCTGGATGAGCGTCTCGAGACGCGAGGGGCGTATCTTGACGCAGGCAAACTCTGCCGCGACAAAGAAGCCGTTCATCGCGATGAGAAAGATTACGAGCAATAACTGGAATAATATGGGCACAATGTCCAAATCAGAGGAACCTCCTAAGTCCTAAAAAATCGAAAAACATAAAACGCAAAAACACCGCGTGACAGTCACGCTTCTTTTCTTGATGCTTTCTTGATGCTTTACTTATTGTGTTTCCTGGCCGGTCTTGCCGCGCGCGGGCCATGTTGACGGGTCTGCTTCCCCTTTCTTGCAGGAGCAGCCGCCTTGGCATGCGGCAGCCGCTCAAACTCGATGCCGAGCTTCTTGCCGAGCTCGGAGAGCTTGACGGCTTCCTTGAAGTCGATCAAGGTGATGACGGCACCCTTGCGGCCGGCGCGCGCCGTGCGGCCAGCGCGGTGCTGGTAGACCTGCGCGCTCTCCGGAAAGTCGAGGTTGATGACGTAATCGACGGCCGGGATGTCAAGGCCGCGCGCCGCGAGGTCTGTCGAGAGGAGCAGCTGGGCACGGCCGCCCTTGATGGCGGCGATGGCCGACTGGCGCGACTGCTTGGCATCCTTGCCGAGCAGCGACTCCGCGCGGATGCCCTCGTAGCGCAATTTCGCGAGCGTCTGCTCGGCCGCGAACGTCCTGTTGATGAAGACGAGGCCGCGCTCGATCGGCAGGGAACGCGTGAGCTTGCGCACGCGCTCGATCTTCTCGCGGAACGGTACGGTGACGAAGTAATGATGGCAGGCGGCCATCTCCTCGACCGATGCCTCGATCTCGATGCACTCCGGATGGCCGAGGAACAAAGCGCGGTCGCGCGCCTTCTTTGGGTCGGTCGCCGAGAACATCAAGGCCTGGCGGTCCTGCGGCAGGAGCTTGACGACGTCGGCCGTCGTCATGTCGTTCTGGTCGTCGAGCAGGCGGTCGAACTCGTCGAGCACGAGGAAGCGCACGCCCGCGAGCTTGAGCTTGCCCTTGCGCGCGAGCTCACAGATGCGGCCGCCCGAGCCGACGACGAGCTGCGGCTTCTCCTTGAGCTTGTCGATCTGGCGCGCGATGTTCGCGCCGCCGATGAGGCCCTGCACGCGGATGCCGAGGCCTGCCTTCTGGCTGAGCTCACGCGCCTCGCCAGCAATCTGCATCGCCAGCTCATACGTCGGGGCCAGCACGACGGCCTGTGTCTCGCGGCGGTCCTTGTCGAGCTGCATGAGGATGGGCAGCAGGTAGGCGAGCGTCTTGCCCGTGCCCGTCGGCGCCACGCCGAGGATGTCCGTGCCAGCGAGGATCTTCGGGATGGCCTGCTGCTGGATGGGCGTCGGCTCCTTGATATTCTTGTCGGCGAGGACTCCTGCGAGTGCCTCGCTGACGCCTAAGTCGCGAAAGGTTTCCATATCTTCTCCTTATATCTTAAACAGGTATCACTTCTGTCATTTCGTCATTTCAAGAGCGGCTTGCCGTGGTCATCGTCGAAGGTCGCCGTGCACCGCGGATAGTTCGAGCAGCCCCAGAAGACGCCGTTCTTGCCGTGGATGCTGCGCAGATGACCCTCGCGGCAGCGCGGGCAGAGGAAGCTCGACGAGGCCGCATCCTTCTCCATATGCTCCATCGGGCTGGCCGAGTACTTGGGCTTGTCGGCCCAGGACTGCCAGGAGGAGGTCTTTTGCTGCTGCGCTGCATAGCTCTTCTCGTCGGCCTCCATGCGCGCGGCGTAGTCGTCGGGCGAGAAGAGCGCATTGAGCGCGGCGATATCGTCGTATGGCTCAGATGCGCTGTGCGAGCTGTACGAGCGGCTCGCTGCAGTCGCATCAGCCTGACGCGACTGCCAGGCCATCGCAGTGGCCGAGACGGCCGCTGGCGCTGCTCTTCGCGGCCTGCGTGCGAGGCGCGCTTTCGCGTCCTCAAGGTCGGGCTTGCCCTCCTTATCGTTGCAGGTCATGCGGCACTTCGGGTAGTTCGAACAGCCCCAGAATACGCCATTCTTGCCCTTGCGCTTCGTCAGGACGCCCTGATGGCAGCGCGGGCAGACATTCTCGCCCTTGACCTCCATGTGGACGTCACCTGCCTTCGCGCAGAGCTTGCGCGTGAAGGCAATCTGCCCCTGCAGGAAGTCGGCAAGGCTCTCCCCGCCTTCCGACATCGAGTGGAGCTTGTCCTCCCAGATGGCCGTCGAGTCGGGGTACGTGAGCTCGTCGGGCAGCGCGTCGACGAGCAGATAGGCCGCGGGCGTCGGCACGAGATACTTCTTCTTGCCCTCGGCCTTCATGAACTTGCGGCGGATGAGGTCGTCGATGATTGTCGCGCGCGTCGCCTCTGTGCCGATGCCGTAGACATCCTTGAGCTGCTTCTTCGCTTCGGGATTCTTGACATACTTGTGGATTTCCTTCATGCCGGCCAAAAGCGTCGAAGCCGTGAAGCGCGTCGGCGGCTTCGTCATCTTCTCTAGCATGCGGCCGCGCTGCCAGTCCACCGAATCGTTTTTCTTCATGAGGGGCAGTGTCTTGGCGCTCTCTTCCTTTTCATCCCTGTCTTCCCTGTCATCTCCCTCGTCGGTCTCCTGCTTCTTTTTCTGCGACTGGTACATGACCTTCCAGCCGAGGTCGCGCTCCGTGCGGCCGCTGGCCGTGAACGTCTCCTCTTTATAGCTGACCTCGACCTTCGTCTGGTCGTAGGTGTGGACGGGGTAGAACTGCGCGAGGTAGCTGCGCGCGATGAGGTGGTAGAGGTTGCGCTCCTCCTGCGTCATCTTCGTGACATCGGCCTGCACCGTCGTCGGGATGATCGCATGGTGCGCCGAGATCTTCTTGTCGTTCCAGGCGCGGCTCTTCTGCTTGGGATTGGCCGCCTTCACCCACACGGCAATCTGCGCGTCGCCGGCCTTCGAGAGGTGCGCGAGGATGGTGCTCGCATCGCCGAGCTGGTTCGTCGGCAGGTACTCGCAGTCTGAGCGCGGATACGTCGTGAGCTTCTTCTCGTAGAGCTTCTGTGCCGTGTCGAGGACGAGCTGCGGCGCGTAGCCGAAGCGCTTGCCCGCAAGCACCTGCAGCGTCGAGAGCGAGAACGGCAATGGCTGCGGCTCCTGCTTCTTCACCTTCTGATACGATGAGATCACGGCGTCATGCGGCATCGCCTCGAAAAAGGCGAGCTTCTCGTCCGCGATCTTCTTGTCGACGAGGCGGTTCTCGCTGTCAAGCCCCGCCATCGTGTCCTGTGGCTTCCACTGCGCCTCGAAGCTGCCGTTTGCATGCTGGAAGGTGCCGCGGATGAGGTAGTAGGTCACGGGCTTGAAGTTCTCGATCTCGCGCTCGCGGCGCACGACGAGCGAGAGCGTCGGCGTCTTGACGCGACCGATTGGCAGCACGAGGCGCTCATGGCCGGCGCGGCGCGCGGCCAATGTGTAGGCGCGCGAGAGATTCATGCCGATGAGCCAGTCGGCGCGGGCTCTGGCAAGTGCCGACTGCTTGAGATTGAAGAAATCGCGGTTGTCGCGCAGGCTCGCATTGGCCTTCTTGATGCTCTTCTCATCGAGCGCGTTCAATAGGATGCGGCGCACGGGCTTCTTGTTCCCGAGGTAGTCGAGCACCTCGTCGACGAGCAGCTGGCCCTCGCGGTCCGGGTCACCGCCGTGCACGATCTCGTCAGCCTTCTCAATGAGCGACTTGACGATGGCGAACTGCTTCTCACAGTCCTTGGCGACAAAAAGCTTCCAGTGCTCGGGGATGATGGGCAGGTCGTCGGCGCGCCAGCGCTTGTATTTCGGATCGTACTCCTCAGGCTCCGCCTGGCGCAAGATGTGGCCGAAGAGCCAGGTCACGACGCCGTCCTTCGTCACGAGGTAGCCATCATGGCGCGCGATGGGCCCCGTCAGGCACTTGGCGAGCTCACGGCCCACACTCGGTTTCTCGGCAATATAAAGACGCAAGAGTCTTGCGGCCTCCTTTCAATTCAATATAGAAAATAAAACGACACAATCACGAGATGAGCTTGTAGATGCCCCAGACGATGACACCGACCCAGGCCAGCAGGAACACGGTCACGAGTATGCCGGCGAGCTTCGCATGGCGCAGGATGTAGTCGGCCTGGCGCTCGCAGTCCGACCGCACGGGGTACGGCAGCATGCGCATGAGCATGGCGATGGCAGCCGGCACGAGCACAGCATCGTCGAGCATGCCGAAGACAGGGATGGCATCGGGAATCAGGTCAATCGGGCTCAAGAGGTAGAAGATGGCCAGGAGCATCATACCCTTGACCTTCCGCGGTGTCTGGCGGCTCTTGAGCGAGAGCAGCATGACGAGGATGTCATGCCGGAAAAGGCGCAATACGCCGAGTAATCGTCCCATTTTGCAAACTCCTAGTTCAAAGTAAATACAGTCTCATTTTACCACACAACGAGCCATGCTGTCTGGAAAGGTGCTGAATTTCGAGAAATTGCCGGAATGTCTTATACAATTATAACATAGGAATTGACAGCATTATTCCTATTTGGTATAATAAATTAACATTTTGACAGATAATAATTCTCTTTGGTAGGTTTGTTTTTACAGGAGGACAACATATGAGCAAGAAGACCTTCCCGCTCTCCAAGGAGCAGCTTGAGGAAATCATCAAGAAGTACCCGACTCCGTTCCACATCTACGACGAGCGCGCCATCCGCGAGAACATCCGCAAGCTCCAGAAGGCATTTGCCTGGGCTCCACGCTTCCGCGAGCAGTTCGCCGTCAAGGCGCTGCCGAACCCGCGCATCCTGCAGGTCCTGCACGAAGAAGGTGCTGGCACGGACAACAGCAGCCTCGCCGAGCTCGTGCTCTCGGAAGCGTCGGGCTACAAGGGCGAGGAGATCCTGCTGACCTCTAACGACACGCCGGCTGACGAGTTCCAGAAGGCCATCGAGCTCGGTGCCATCATCAACCTCGATGATATCAGCCATCTTGACTACCTCGAAAAAAATGCGGGCCTGCCGAAGATCATCTGCTTCCGCTACAACCCGGGCGACCTCATCGAAGGCAACGACATCATCGGCAAGCCGACGGAAGCGAAATACGGCCTGACGCGCGACCAGCTCTTCGAGGCCTACAAGATGGCACAGGAGAAGGGCGTTAAGCGCTTCGGCCTGCACACGATGGTCGCTTCGAACGAGCGCCGCACGGAGGCCTTCGTCTTCACGGCTAAGCTCATGTTCGAGCTGGCAGTCGAGCTCAAGCGCCGCCTCGGCATCCACGTCGAGTTCGTCAACATCGGCGGCGGCATCGGCATCCCCTACCGCCCGGAAGAGGAGCCTGTCGACCTCGAAGCAGTCGGCGAGGGCATCCACAAGCTCTACAATGAGATGATGGTACCGGAGGGCCTCGGCGACGTCGCCATGATGACCGAGAGCGGCCGCGCCATCACGGGTCCTGCTGGCTGGCTCGTCTCGACGGCGATTCACGAGAAGAAGACCTACAAGGACTACATCGGCCTCGACTCCTGCATGGCCAACCTCATGCGCCCGGCCATGTACGGCGCCTACCACCACATCACGATTGCGGGCAAGGAGAACGAGCCGTGCGACCACGTCTACGATGTCACGGGCTCGCTCTGCGAGAACAACGATAAGTTCGCCATCGACCGCAAGCTGCCGAAGATTGACATCGGCGACCGCGTGATCATCCACGATACGGGTGCACACGGCAGCGCGATGGGCTTCAACTACAACGGCAAGCTCTGGTGCGCCGAGCTGCTGCTCCACGAAGACGGCAGCGTCGAGCTCATCCGCCGCGCCGAGACACTCGACGATTACTTTGCCACCCTCAAATACCCGGGCAGCGTAATGTAATTTGTGATTGTACGCACATCCGGAGTAGAAGGCGGAGAGGCATGTATTTCGGCTTCGGCGCTCTGCTGAATGGACCCCATGACCAGATTGCGCATCGATGCCGATTCGCCGCCTGCCACGGCGTTCCGACATCGCATGCTTTGCCACGCCTGTCTTGGGGCCCATCCCTGCGGGCAATCGCTTCGCTTCTGCAGGCGAAACACATGCCTCCCCGCTCAGGGCTATGCAAACTGAGTGGCAGGGCTGCTCGTCACGCAGAGCAAAGAGGGGATGGCCGGGCAAAAGCGAAGCGTTTGACCGTCTGCGTCAAGAATCTATTTTTTCCCGACACACATTTCCTGAGGAAAGAGCGTCGTTCAAGCGCAGCGCGTTTAGCTCTTTCCTCAGGCTGCATTAAAAGGGAAAAAATAGATTCAGCAGCCGGTCATCGCGCAGCGTTGCCCGGTCATCCCCGTCTTGCATGCTCCGACACATGCCTCCTTGCCTTCAATGACAAGATGTGAGCATATGCCAATCAGCAAAAAAAGCTGCTACCCAACTCGCTTGGGTAGCAGCTCTTTTTATTCTGTCTTGATTGCCAGACTCTATCAGGCCAGCACGCGTGCGAGGCGCACGAGTTCTGGGTTCAGGGTCTTCGTGTTGTTGACGGCCTCGAAGAGGTTGACACCTACGACCTTGCCTTCGTTGAAGCCGAAGACGATATCCGATGCGCCCGAGATGATGGCCAGAGCAGCCTTCTCGCCGAGCATCGATGCCTTCATGCGGTCTTCCACCGTCGGCGAGCCGCCGCGCTGGATGTGGCCGAGGACCGAGACGCGCGTGTCGATACCCGTCTTCTCCTCTACGGCCTTGCCGATCTCGATGGCCGAGCCGGCGCCTTCCGCCACGACGATGATGCTGTAACGCTTGCCTGCGTCGTACATTGCCTTGATCTCTTCGCACATCGAGTCGATGTTGAACTTGACCTCCGGTACGAGGACGAACTCAGCGCCGCCCGCGATGCCGGACATCATGGCCAGCCAGCCGGAGTTGCGGCCCATGACCTCGACGAGCATGATGCGGCGATGTGCCGAAGCCGTGTCGCGCAGCTTGTTGATTGCATCGACGATCGTGTTCGCAGCCGTATCGCAGCCGATCGTGTAGTCCATGCCCCAGACGTCGTTGTCGATCGTGCCCGGCAGGCCGACAATCGGCAGGCCCGTCTCTTTCGAGAGCAGCGAGCCGCCCGTCAGGCTGCCGTCACCGCCGATGATGACGAGGCCTTCGATCCCACGCTTCACGAGGTTCTCAAAGCCCTTGCGGCGGCCTTCCGGCGTCTTGAATTCCGGGCAGCGGGCCGTTCCGAGGAACGTGCCGCCGCGCTGGATGAGATCGCTGACGCTGCGGCTCGTGAGCTCCTCGATGTCGTCATCGAGCATGCCCTGATAGCCGTTGTTGATGCCATAGACTTTTACACCCTCGTAGAGTGCCGTACGGACAACGGCACGCGCCGCAGCATTCATGCCCGGGCTGTCGCCGCCAGATGTCATTACAGCAATCGCTTTTTTGATCATGGGAACATCTCTCCTATTCCATCAGTTCCATACTTATCCCAATCATCCCGTTGGCCCATGCCGCAGGATAACCAAATGACCTGATAATGTACTTCTTATATATTATCTTTCTTTATTTTACGGAATTCGTCCAAAAATGTAAAGGGTTTCATGCAAAACAACGCCTTCTCCTCGCGGAAAAGGCGTTGCAGATCGTGGATTTTGTTTCAGGACACGATACACGCATCATTTGAGGACGGCCATGAGATCTCGCTTCTCGTCCGTATCGACTTTGCGGATCTCCAGCTCGATGCCCAGCTCGTGGAGCTTCTTGAAGGCGGCGACGTCCTTGTCATCGACCGAGACGGCGCTCGTGACCTGATGCTTGCCCTCGTAGAAGCTCATGCCGCCGATGTTGACACTCTTGATCGGCACGCCGTGCTCGACGAGGTACAAGACGCTCGTGGGATTCGTGAAGAGCAGCAGGCAACGGTCATTCTCATACTTCGGATTGCGGTAGATGCGCACCGCCTTCGCGAGGTCGACGACATGGCTCTTGACACCCGCTGGTGCAAGCTGCTTCAAGAGCACTGCGCGGATCTTGTCCTTGGCGACTTCGTCGTCACAGACGATGATGCGCTGGCAATCTGTCGCCTTCGACCAAACGGTGGCGACTTGGCCGTGAATCAGGCGGTCATCGATCCGTGCCAATACAATCTTCATAAGAGATCATCATCCTCGTCGTCATCGTCGACAGCAATCTGGCTCGCGTGGAAGAACTGCATGCCGCTCTTGCCAGCTTCTGCCGCTTTATCCATGAGTTCCTGAATGCTCAGGCCTTCGTCCATCATCTGCGCGCTGCACATCTCGATGAGCATCGGCAGGTTGACACCCGTCACGATGCCGTACGCCTCATTGGCGATGACGAGACGGCAGGCTGCATTGTACGGGCTGCCGCCGAAGAGGTCGTTGAGGAAGAGCACGCCGCCCGAGCAGTCAAGCTCCTTGATGGCTTCCTCGTACTTCTTGACGACATCATCCGGCCCCTCGCCCGGCACGAGCGTGACAGCGCGGACATTCTTCTGCTCACCGCAGATCATCTCGCACGAGCGCACGAGTTCCTCTGCAAAAAGACCATGTGTACCAACGATAATCGCAAACATTGGATAACCCCCTTCTGATACTACCTTACCTATACCCTAATACAATGCAAGATGCGTGCCAACTTTGTGTATCAAACCAATATGGATACACAGGTCATCATTCTCGCATCTCTTTGCGTTCAACAATGATGAAATAATACTATCACACTTGCTAGATAATACTCTATCGCGCTATCACCCATCATCCTGATACAGTATCGCCTCTCGCCACCCTAAAAGAAATACACTATCATCTGTATCAGGAATCATGGCCGTCAGTGTATCAGATCATCTCGGCCATGAAATAATACTCGTCTGCAGCTAGTGTCAGGTGCAGCTTCTCCGAAAAGACCTCTGCGGCCTCCTTCAGTGCCTCGACCTTCTCGGTGCGGAGCTCTGACGGATTGCCGCCGTAGTGGAGAGGCTTGCGCATGACGCAGCGCTCGAGCGCACAGCCGCAGTGGACGAGTAGCCGGATGCGCAGGGGATTGGCCAGCGGCTCCCTGCGCCCTGCCTCGAGCCGCTCGTCGAACTCCATGAGGAGCGGCATGACCTTCTCGGGGTTGAGATACGTCAGGAACTTGCAGAGGGATTCTGAGCAGAGACTCTGGACGACGCGGCTGCCCTGACGGTGAGGTGAGGTGCTGCGGCTGCCCGTGACGAGTTCCAAGAGCGCAGCCTCGCCCTCGCCGTCGATGATGGCCTCCAAGGAGATGAACGGGATGCGCATTGCGGGCTTCTTGACGCCGACGGCCGCCACGATGCGATGGCCCTCTGCGATCTCGCGCAGATGCTCCTCGAGCTTGACGATGCCGACGGGAATGACGGGCAAAGGCTGGCCCGCGCCGCGCAGGATCTCCTCGACGAGCGACTTGAGCTTGAGCGCCGTGCCCTGCCCCGTCGAGCAGATGGTCACGACGACGCGGCCGTCGTCCGTCACCTTCTCGAGCTCCGTATCCTGCGTGACGTCGCGCGCCTCGTAGCCGTGGAAGCTCGCGAGCGAGTCGTAGAGACCGTCGAGGTCCATGCCCGCGAGCTCCGCCTTGCGCATGGCCTCGAGGATCAGCGGCGTCGAGACCATGTCGATCGTGCGCACGGGCACATCGAGGCGCTTCTCCAGGCTTGGGCCGAGATTACAGAGCGAGCCCATGTCCGCGAGTATCAGGACGCCCTTGAGGCAAGGCACGGACTGCAACATGGCCGCCATCTTGTCGAGCACGGCCTGCGGACGGACCTCGAGCGGCATGTCGACGGCCAGCACGCTGACATCCGTCGTGCCGAACAAGCGCTGCGCGACTTCGACCATCGAGGTCGCCGTGCTCTGGCCATGCGTCGCGACGACGAGGACGACGCGATCGTCGCGGTCATCCTCCTGCGACGATTCCAACAGCAGGGCGATGTACTCGATCTCGACGCGCGGCACCTCGATGCGGTAATGCTTCTCGATGAGGCTGCCGATCTCGGTCGCCACCTCGAGGCAGAGCGAGTCCTGCGGCACAGTGCCCTCGAGCTCTTTGTGCGCCGCATCCTTCGACTTGACCCGCTTGAGAAAGGCCGAGAGGTGCAGGCTGAAGGCGTAGAGGAAGCGGTCGTGATAGCTCGCATTCATGCGCTTCTGCACGTAGAGCGCCACCTGCTCCGCGAAGTCGACGAGCGAGGCGTCGACGATCTTCAGCAGGCGCTCGCGCGTCGTCATGTTGACCGAAGCTTTCTTGTTGTAGAGATTGCGCACGTAGACATTGACATCCGCCGCGAGGATCTGCTTGATGAGGTCGCTGCTGATGCCCTCTCCCTTGAGGAGCTCGACTTTCGCCTCGACGACCTGATAGAGATTGAACTCCGCGCCGCTCACGCCGTCCGTCAGCGGGAAATCCGGCCCCGGCGGCACGATGATGCACGAGTCGCTGCCGAGAGCTTTCGTGACCTCCGTCAAGGCCTGGCGGTTGGCCGAGAGCGTCAAGAGGCCGCTCCGGATCTGCTGCGGCAGCATCTTGAAGTCGACCTCGATGCCCTCCGGGCTGTCAATGCCGTTGAGGAAGGCCTGCGCGCAGAGCAGCTTGATGTTCGACTTGAGCTGGCCGGCATTGCCGCTGCCGATGCTACCGACGAGAGCCTTTATTGTCTCGACGCCCACGCGGATCGGCTTCTTGACGCGCTGCGCCTCATCCTGGAACATCAGCTTGATGATGTCGAGCTTCTCGTCCGTGCTGCGCTCCGCGAGCGGCGGTATCTTCATGATGTTCGGGATGCGGCGCACGAAGGTCTTCGTCAGCGCGGAGTCGGGGTCCTCCGTCGTCGCCCCGATGATCAGGACTTTGGCCCTGCGGCTGCGCTGCGTCTCGCCGAGCCGGTTGAACGTGCCCGTATCCATGAAGTAGAAGATCATCTCCTGCCCCTCAGGCGGCAGGCGGTGGATCTCATCGAGGAACAGCACGCCGCCGTCTGCCTCCTCGACGAGGCCCGCCTTCGACTGCTCCGCACCCGTGAACGCGCCCTTCACGTAGCCGAAGATATGCGAGATCAGAAGTTGCGGGTTGTTGTAGTAGTCGGCACAGTTGAACGTCACAAACGGCGCCTCCTCCGCGAAGCGGTGCATGACCTTGCCGTACTCGAACATCATGTGCGCGAAGAGCGTCTTGCCGACGCCCGTCTGGCCGACGATCAAGGTGTGCAGGCCGTCGGGCGGGTAGAGAATAGCCGCCTTTGCCTGCTCGACTTGGCGCCTCAGGCTCCTGTCCGCGCCGATGAGCCGCGCGAAGGGATTCTCGGGCTCCTGCGGCTTCTTCGACTGGCAGATGGCCTCGACATCGTCGAACTGGCACTCGCCGAGCGTCACGCCGAGTGCCGACTCCAGGCAAGCCCTGTCAAAGTAGAGCACCGGCCGCCCCGAGAACTTCACGATCCTGCCCTGGCGCTGCAGCGCGTTGAGTTCCTTCGAGACATTGTTGCGCAGGATGCCGAGCGCCTCCGCAATCTCCTGCGCCCCAAAGCCAACGCGCCCTTTGAGCATTTCCTCTGGCCAGGCCTCCGACTTCTCCTCGATATACGAATAGATGCGTTCCCCTCGTTTCATCCGCATTCCCCTCCATACCTCAACATACACATCCTATTATAGCATACAGCAAAAAGGAGCAGCGCCTTGCGCTGCCCCTTTTCAAGCCTGTGAATGAGACTCAGCCTACGAGCTCATAGCCAGCATCCTCGATGACTTTGCGGAAGTCGGCCTCTGGGATGTCGTGCGTTGCCTTGACATCGGCCTTGCCGCCCTCGAGGTCGACGGTGACATCCGTGACGCCGTCCATCTTGGCGAGTGCATCGTGAACGTGTTTCTGGCAATGGGCACACATCATGCCCTCGATCTTCAGTGTCTTTTCCATTCTTATCGCTTCTTTCTCCTGTACAGGTTGTGCGGCTGCCGAGTCGGCGGCCTCGTGATCCTTTCTATCAGATGAAACGGCTGCTGCCGTCTGCTCTGCTGATATTTCTGCCCCGTGGTCTGGCTTGAAGAAGCGCAGGCGCAGGGCATTCATGACGACGCAGACGCTCGACATGCTCATAGCTGCAGCGCCGATGACCGGCGAGAGCTTGATACCGAAGGCCGGGTAGAGGATGCCTGCGGCGAGCGGGATGCAGATGACGTTGTAGATGAGCGCCCAGAAGAGGTTCTCCTTGATGTTTTTCAGCACGGCCTTGGAAAGGCGTATCGCACTGACGGCATCGAGAAGGTCGCTCTTCATGAGCACGGCATCGGCGCTCTCGATGGCAACGTCCGTGCCAGCGCCGATGGCGATGCCAAGGTCGGCCTGCGCAAGCGCCGGCGCATCATTGATGCCGTCGCCGATCATCGCGACCCTGTGGCCCTCCGACTGGAGCTTCTTGATGTGCGCCGCCTTGTTCTCCGGCAGGACACCGGCAATGACCTTCTCGATGCCCATGCGGCGGCGGATGGCCTCTGCCGTGCGCGCATTGTCGCCCGTCAGCATGACGACCTCGATGCCCATCTCGTGGAAGCGCGCGATGGCCTCGCGGCTCGTCGCCTTCTCCACGTCAGCAGCGGCGAGGATGCCGATCACGCGGTCGTCTTCGGCAAAGATCAGCGGCGTACAGCCGTCATCAGCGAAGGCGGCGAGCTGGGCTTCATATGCCTTGAGGTCAACGCCTTTCTCCTCCATGAGCTTGGCATTGCCGGCTGCATACGCATGTCCGTCGGCTTTTGCTTCAACGCCGCGGCCAAAGAGTGCCCGGAAGTCCGTCATCGCCTGGGGTGCGATGCCCTTTGCCTTGGCTGCCGTCATCACGGCTTCGGCCAGCGGGTGCTCGCTGCCCTGCTCAAGGCCGGCCGCGAGCGAGAGCAGCTGCTGTTCGGCAACGCCATCAGCCGTCACAATGACGGTGACCTCGGGGCGGCCCTCCGTGATCGTGCCGGTCTTGTCCATGACGACCGTGTCGACGGACTGCGCGATCTCGAGCGCCTCGCCCGACTTGATGAGGATGCCGTTCTCCGCGCCCTTGCCCGTGCCGACCATGATGGCGACCGGCGTCGCGAGGCCGAGCGCGCACGGGCACGAGATGACGAGGATGCAGATGGCAATCGAGAAGGCGAACTCGACGCTCGCGCCCATGGCCAGCCAGATGCCGCCCGCAATGACGGCAATCGCGATGACCGCTGGCACAAAGACGCCAGCAATCTTGTCAGCCATGCGCGCAATCGGTGCCTTCGAGGCACTCGCCTCGTCGACGAGGCGGATGATCTGGCTGATCGTCGTGTCCTCGCCGACGCGCTCCGCGCTGAAATGGATGGATCCCTGCTTGTTGATTGTGGCCGAAGTGACCTTGTCGCCCGCCTGTTTCTCGACGGGAATCGGCTCACCCGTGATGGCCGACTCATCGACGCTTGTCGTGCCAGAAAGCACGACACCATCTGCCGGGATGCGCTCACCCGGGCGCACGACGATCTCGTCGCCCGCCACAAGTTCCTCAGCCGGAATGGTCTGCTCCACGCCGCCGCGCACGACGCATGCCTGTTTCGGTGCGAGGTCCATGAGCTTCTCGAGCGCCTTGCTCGTCTGCCCTTTCGCGCGCGCCTCGAGGTACTTGCCGACGGTAATCAAGGTGACGATCATGCCAGCCGACTCAAAGTAGAGATTCGTGCTGTACTCCTGAACGAGCGCCATGTCGCCGTGGCCGAAGCCCCAGCCCATGCGGAAGATGGCGAAGGCGCCGAAGAGCGCTGCCGCCATCGAACCCATGCCGACGAGGCTGTCCATGTTCGGCGCGCCGCGGAAGAGATTGCGGAAGCCCGCAATGTAGTAGCGGCGATTGAGGTACATGATCGGCAGCACGAGCAAGAACTGCGAGAACGCAAATACAATGGCATTCTGCGGACCGTCAAAGACCGCGCCGACAATCTGCGGCACAGGCAGCCCGAAGAGCTTCTCAAAGAGGCCGTGCATCGAGATGTACATCGTCGGCAACAGGAAGGCGATCGACCAGACGAGGCGGTGCTTCATCTCAGCGATGCTCTTCTTGACAGGGTCCTCCTGCGGAGCGGCCTTGGCCGCTGCCTGCTTGCCTTTGACCGAGGCGCCATAACCAGCATCGACGACGGCCTTGATGATGGCCGGCACACTCGTCTTTTGCTCATCGTATTCGAGCTGCATGCTGTTCGTCAGCAGATTGACGCTGACATCTTTCGTGCCGTCAACCTTCGTGACGGCCTTCTCCACACGGGCCGAGCAGGCCGAGCATGTCATGCCCGTGATCGTGAATTGTTGTTTCTTCATCTTGGATTTCAGCCTCCTTGGTGGCTATTGGGAAACGACGGGTCATTTCATGACCTTCTGGAGCGTCGCAACGAGCTCATCGACTACCTCATCGTGACCGGCGCGGATGTCGTCGACTACGCACGACTTGATGTGCTGTGCGAGCAGTTCCTTGTTGAACGCATTGAGCGCCGACTGGATGGCGCTGACCTGCGTGAGGATGTCGACGCAGTAGCGGTCATCCTCGACCATCTTGCAGACGCCGCGGACCTGTCCCTCGATGCGCCGCAGGCGCGAGACGAGGCACTTGTATTCCTTGCTGTCCTTGTCGCGGTGCTTGTGCTTGACGCAACCGCTGCAGGTGTGCTGCTCTGCACTCGCCTCAGCCATAGCGGCCGCCTGACATTTCTTATCTTCACATGATTCCACGAATATACCCCCTAACGGTATATTATCTTATACCACGAGGGGGTATCTGTCAAGCAAAAAAATTTCCCGTCTGATGACGGGAAATCAAGCCTATCAACCCTTGTCCATCGAGTGGATGATGATGTCAGTGAGGATCTTCGTCCAGTCGATGCGGCCGCTTGAACTGCCGGAACCTTGCTCGGCCGGCTGCTGTGGCGGCGGGTTCTTGGCGCGCTCGGCAGCGAGACGCGCGGTGCGCAGGTCGTTGGCGAGCGCCTGGTCTTGCTTATCGGAATAGTTCCAGGCAATCTCGAGCTCGCGCACGGCGTCGTCGTAGCGTCCCTCGTCGTAGTAGATGAGGCCTTCGTACTGATGACAGCGCCAGATTGGGTACGTCGTGTTGTCGTGCTGCGTCGCGTTAGCCGCGCTGAAATCCTCAAGGGCGTCGTGCGGGCGGTTGAGGCCGTAGTAGGCGCGCCCGCGCAGGTAGTAGGCATAGGCGCGCGGATTGCCCGTCACCGTCCGGTCCTCGATGAGCGTCGTCAGCTCGTCGACGGCCTTCGTGTACTCGCTGCGCTGGATATGGCCCATGCTGCGGTCAAAGATCTTGCCATAGTCATAGCTCGTCTCGAGTCGCGTGCCGAGTTTCTTCTTCTCCTGGCCGTTGGCCTTCTGGTACTGCTGCAGGAGCTCCTCGTTCTGCTTCTTGAGGGCGTCGCGCTCCTGCTGCAATTTCTCGATCTCGTCCTTCTTGGCCAGCATGGCCTTGAAGTCGATGTTGTCCGTGTCGACCTCTGCCGTCAGGTTGACGGTGTACTTCCATGTCTTGCCCGAAAGTTCCGGCACGGAATCCTCCTTAATGACCTTGAGCACGGCGCCAGAGATCATCTTGACGTCATCCTCTGTCAGCTGCATGTTCTTGGTGCGCGAATAACTCTCGACGTAAACGCCGGCCTTCTCGACAGCGGCGCGCATGGCCTCCTGCCGCGCCGCATCGCGCGCGATCTTCGGCGAATCGTTGTCGCCCATGATGTAGACGCCCGTCGCCTCGATGACCTGAGGCGCCGCTTCAGCAGGACTCATACCGCCCGACCAGATACAGACGGCCGCCACGAGCACAAGGCAGGCCCGCCACAATCTCTTCATACTCCAACACCATCCTATCGTAAAATAGTGTACTTTGCTAACTACTATTATACGGATGTAGAATCCGCCTGCCAATTAAAAACGCATGAATTTCAGGCAGATTCCACCTCCTCAAAAAAAATTTTGCGGAATCGCAAAAAAAAGATTGACAGACAGGCGCGATATCGATATACTATATCTTGTCAGTTGCGACAAGCGACAGATGCTGATTTAGCTCAGTTGGTAGAGCAGCTCATTCGTAATGAGCAGGTCGTAGGTTCAAGTCCTATAATCAGCTCCATATTTTGCTGATTTAGCTCAGTTGGTAGAGCAGCTCATTCGTAATGAGCAGGTCGTAGGTTCAAGTCCTATAATCAGCTCCATCTGGAACATCAGGCTTTCGAGAAATCGAAAGCCTTTTTTGTTGTCCGGCCCTGCCTCCATCTGCCATCATCTGCTATAATAATGGAAGAAAGAAGAGCTTTGAACCGATGAACAGGAGGAATCATCATGAAGATTGCAATGGCAAATGACCATGCCGGCACGAAACTCAAGAACGAGATCAAGGCGTATCTTGAGAGCGAAGGCCATGAAGTCAAGGATTTCGGCACGTACGACGAAGAGTCCTGTGACCTGTCGGACTTCGTCTACCCGGCTGCACTCTCCGTCGCAAAGGGTGAATGCGACCGCGGCATCTTTGTCGACGGCGTCGGCTACGGCAGCGCGATGATCGCCAACAAGCTGCGCGGCATCTTCGCCGTCGTCTGCCAGGATCCGTTCTGTGCCGCCCTCGCCCGCCAGCATAACGACAGCAACGTCCTCTGCCTCGGCGGCAAGATCATCGGCCCGGCCATCGCCATGGAAATCGTCAAGACCTGGATGCACACCGATCCTCTGACGGCCGAGAAATACCGCCGCCGCGTCAAGAAAGTCCAGGAAATCGACGCCAAGCACTGCGTCGCTGTAAAATAAACGGCCGGAATCGGCTATCCTCACATAGAAAAGCCCAGGCATCATGCCTGGGCATTTTATCTATACGCGATCGCCTTTGTCGCGGCAGTAATTGACGAGCAAGTCAATAAAGGCGCGCGCCGCATGCGACAAATACGCCTTTTTGCGCCAGGCGACGAGTGCATGGCGGCGTGGGCGCGTCGGCAGCGCCGCATAACACGGTCGCGTCTCCGGCTGGAAGGCGCGCAGGAGCGTCATCGGCAGCAGCGTCGCGCCGAGGCCCGCAGACGCCAGTGTCAGGGCCGTCTCCATGCTGCGTGTCTGCAAGTAGATCTGCGGGACAAAGCCGGCTTCCGCGCACAGTGAGAGAAGCTGTTGATGGAGCTTCTGCTCGCTGTGCATCTGAATGAACGGCGTGTCTTTCAGGAGACCGATGGGCAGGAGCGGCAGCGTGCCATGGCAGTCCTGCGGCAGATGGTACTTCTTGGACAGCTCATGATTGGCCGGCAGGACGAGAACCATCTCCTCCGAATAGAGCTCTGCAAACGAGAAGGCATCCTCATCGACCGGCTGTGTCGCGATGATGAGGTCGACATCACCAGAGAGCACCGATTCCTCCAAGCGCTTCGAGGTGTGCTCCGCCAGCTGCAGGCGGATTCCCGGATATTCCGCCTGGAATTTCGGCAGGAATGCCGCGAGGAAGTACGTACTGCGGAACGGCGAACTGCCGACGACGAGGTTCCCCTGCGCGCAGCCGAGCTCATCCTCGACATAGCGGCGGAACTCTGTGTCAAGCTCCATGATCTGCTGTGCCGTCTCCAAGTACTTCTGCCCGATGGTCGTCGGGCGCAGCGGCTTCAAGCTACGATCGAAGAGCGGCGCACCAACCTTTTTTTCGACACTCTTCAAGAGCTGCGAGAGCGATGGCTGCGAGATATAGAGTTTCTCTGCCGCACGCGAGATAGAGCCCATCTCATAAATGGTCCGGATATAATGAAAATGACGGATCTCCAAGCGAATTCCTCCTAATATAAGAATTATCCTATGAAATCAATAAGTAATTTTGCAAATCATGATATATGTGATTTTTAGAACAAAATCGCTAAAATGGCAGTATCCTTTGATATGTAAGAAATACATGCACAGTATTCATGATATATCTCTATTTTATCATATATTTTAGATTATGTCTTAAATAAAACATCTAGTATTATACTTATATTCAATTTCATACTATAATAAAGACATCAAATCAAGAAAGAAATGGATAAGAACAAGAATTCTGTAAGGAGGTCTTCCCATGTCGTTAACGTATTATTTCCTGCCGACCCGCAATGTCTTTGGTGAAGGTGCTGTCAATGAAGCTGGCAAGCTCATGAAGAGCCTAGACGGCACGCATCCGATGATCGTCACGGACGCTTTCCTCGCGAAGTCCGGCATGGCTGACCAGGTCAAGAAGATTCTCGAGGATGAAGGCCTGCCGACGTACATCTTCGGCGGCGCTGAACCGAACCCGACAGACAAGAACGTCGTGGCTGGCGTGGCGGCCTTCAAGGAGCAGGGCTGCGACTCCATCATCTCTCTCGGCGGCGGTTCTTCGCACGACTGCGCGAAGGCCATCGGCCTCATTGCGGCCAACGGCGGCGAGATCTACGACTACGAGGGCATCGACATCTCCAAGAACAAGATGGTGCCGCTGATGGCCATCAACACAACGGCTGGCACGGCCTCCGAGATCACGCGTTTCTGTATCATCACGGACACGCGCCGCAAGGTCAAGATGGCCATCCTCGACTGGCGCGTCACGCCGCAGATCGCCATCAACGACCCCGTCCTCATGAAGGGCATGCCCCCGCGCCTCACGGCCGCCACGGGCATGGACGCTCTGACGCACGCCATCGAGGCATACGTCTCCTCTGCAGCCAATCCGCTGACGGATGCCGCCGCGCTGCAGGCCATCAACATGATCCAGAAATACCTGCCGAAGGCTGTCGCCAACGGCGATTACCTCTACGCCCGCGACAAGATGGCCTACGGCCAGTACCTCGCCGGCATCGCGTTCAACAATGCCTCCCTCGGCTACGTCCACGCCATGGCGCATCAGCTCGGCGGCTTCTACAACCTGCCGCACGGCGTCTGCAACGCCATCCTGCTGCCGTACGTCTGCGAGTTCAACCTCATCAGCAACCTCAACCGCTTCCGCGACATCGCCCGCGCGATGGGTGAGGTCATCGACGGCCTCAGCACCAACGAAGCAGCCGACAAGGGCATCAATGCCATCCGCCGCCTGAGCCGCGAAGTCGGTATCCCGCAGACGCTCAAGGAACTCGGCGTAAAGCCAGAGGACTTCGAGCTCATGGCAGGCAACGCCCTCAAGGACGCCTGCGCCCTGACGAGCCCGCGCAAATACACGAAGGACGAGGTCGTCGAGCTCTACCGCCGCGCCTACGAAGGCGACTGGGTTGACTCCACGCTCTGATTCCCCCATAATCCCCCGCATAAAAGAGGCTGCCGTATCGGCAGCCTCTTTTGATATGTCTGCTTCTTCCAATTTCTATCAAGCCCCATCAATTCCCATCAATACCACATCAATTCGTATTCCCGCCATCATGACAGCAAGATTTTATAGTCCTGTTTCCACACACCTCCGTCCCGCTTGAATCATCCCTGTACTTTTCAAAAAATTACACCAAAAAAACGAAGAATACACGGTGCACTTCATGCTATAATAAACATAAAGTTAATCAAGAAGAACAATATAGATAACAAAAAATTGTTCAATAGCAGTCAGAGAAAGGCGGTTATCACAATGATTAAAGTTGGTATTATCGGTGCAGGCCGTATCGGTCATGTACATGGCGAGAGCATCTCGAAGTTCGTCAAGAACGCAACGGTCAAGACGATTGCTGATCCGTTCATGAACGAGAAGACGGAAGCTTGGGCAAAGTCCCTCGGCATCGAGAAGACGACGAAAGATTACCATGAGATCCTCAACGATCCTGAGATTGAAGCCGTCCTGATCTGCGCTTCCACGGACCAGCATTCCCCGCTCTCCATCGAAGCACTGCGTGCCGGCAAGCACGTCTTCTGTGAGAAACCGATTGACCATGATGTCAATAAGATCAAGGAAGTTCTCGACGTCGTCAAAGAGACGGGTAAGAAATACCAGGTCGGCTTCAACCGCCGCTTTGACCACAACTTCAAGGCTATCCGCGATGCTGTCGTCGCCGGAAAAGTCGGCAAGCAGCAGATCATCAAGATCACGTCCCGTGATCCGGAACCGCCTTCCATCGATTACGTAAAGATTTCCGGCGGTATCTTCCTCGACATGACGATTCATGATTTCGATATGGTCCGCTATCTCTCCGGCGCAGAAGTCGAGGAAGTATATGCAGAGGGCTCTGTCACCGTCGATCCGGAAATCGGCAAGGCTGGCGACATCGATACGGCCATCATCACGCTGAAGCTCGACAATGGCGCTACGGCTGTCATCGACAACTGCCGTGCCGCTTGCTATGGCTATGACCAGCGCGCTGAAGTCTTCGGCACAAAGGGCTGCGTCGCCATCTCCAACGATTCGGATTCCAATGCAGTCTACAGCTGCAAGGACGGCGTCATCGCCGAGAAGCCGATGTTCTTCTTCCTCGAGCGCTACATGATGGCTTATGCAAACGAAGTTAATCAGTTCGTCGAAGCGATCGTCAATGACACGCCGACCCCGGTCAATGCAAACGACGGCCTGCAGCCGGTCCTCATTGGCCTCGCTGCCAAGAAGTCGGTCGAAGAGCATCGCCCGGTCAAGATTGCAGAGATCCGCGCCCAGTACGGTCTCTGATTCAACATCATCTTCTACCGATCCTGAACCCAATCATTTATTCCTTCGTTCCTCTCCGTGCGGCACCCCCTGCCGCATGGTTCCATACCAAATCAAAGGGCCCCTTCCCCGGGGTCCTTTTTGTTATAAGTATATGTTATATATTGATTTATTCTTGATAAATTCATGATAAAATATTTGCACATATATGTGCACTCTGCTAAAATAGAACCAGATACATGATGCAGAATGATTATGTTACGATCTATTTGATATATGCACTCTGTCAGGAGGGGAGTTTGTTGCTTCAGTATTTTCCCAATCACCGCTATCGTTCTACCTTCTGCAAGAACTCCACGCCGCGTCTCGAATACGTCTGTCACGTCGGAGCAGATGCCTCGCATATGCCGCGAAGCATGCACGAGCATGATTATCTCTGTGAAGTCGTGCTCATCACGCAGGGTGCGGGCATCTACATGATTGACGGACAGCGCTACACGGCGCAGAAGGGCGACCTGATCTTTTACAACAGCCATACCGTCCACGACGAATTCGGTGGCAGTGGCAGCAACCTGGCAACCTACTGCATCGCGATCAACGGGCTCCGCATCGAGGGACTGCCCGTCGATCATCTGCTGCCGGACGGATACTGCCCCATTCAGCCAACGAAGCAGCACTTCTCCGAGATCCTGAACCTCTTCGCAGCCATCGAGCAGGAGGCAAAAGCACACGCTGAGATTGCCAACTATCTCACCATGGCACTTGCCGCCAAGCTCACAGCGCTCCTGCGCGAAGAAGGTGTAAAACAGCGCCAGCAGACGCCGACGCTCGCGGCAAAAGCCCGCGCCTTCATCGACAAGAACTACAAAGAGAACATCCGCCTCGGTGACATCGCCGCTGCCACACATACGAATGCCTATTACCTCTCTCACCTCTTCAAGGCAGAGATTGGCCTCTCACCGATGAAGTACGTCATCCTGCGCCGCATCGGCGAGGCTCAAAACCTCTTGATCAACACAGACATGACAATCACCCAGATTGCCGCTCAGGTCGGCTACAACAACTCCAATTACTTCCAGAACGTCTTCAAGGGCGCGCTCGGCATGACACCGGGCGAATACCGCCGCAAATGGACAGTCTGACCAAAGGCCCGACAGAGTCATCGCACTCTGCCGGGCCTTTTGCACCTTCATCCCTCCAGGGCAAAAAAGTCCCCGCAGGCTGGGATGCCTGCGGGGCAACATTGGGATGGGTTGGACGCGCGTGCCATTCACACATGCATCCGGGATTTATCTTAATCAGAGTTCGCCCTTCGCTTCACGTGCGACGAGGTCGCGCATGATCTGCGGATACTGCTTATCGAGCTTGTAGGCCCAGAGGATCAGCAGCAGGACAACCCAGACAAAGATCGGACCGAATTCGTAGAGGTCAACAATCATCTGGATGGCGCTGTCCGGCTGGACAGCTGCAGCCGTCGTCGAGGAGACATAGCCGGCGTAGGAGAGCAGGCCCGTGAGGACTGCACTCGTGAGGCCGGAACCGACCTTCGTGCCAACAGAACCACCGGAGAAGATCAGGCCTTCCTGGCGGATGTGGAACTTCCACTGTCCGTACTCGACGACATCGCCGAGGAAGCCGAAGATGACGGAGTTCAGCGGGGCAAAGCCGATGCCGCGGATGACGCAGCTGAAGACGACCCAGTTGAAGTCAAGCGGATTGAGGAGATAGATCAGATGGCCGACAAAGCAAACGCTGATGCCGATGAGGCTCATATTGCGCTTGCCGAACTTGCGCAGCAGTGCCGGGCAGAAGACAATCGTGAAGCCGATCGTCAGGCCAGTCTCTAAGAGATACAAGATCGAGTAGAGCGAGCTATCCATAAAGATGTACTTGCAGTAGTACGGCAAGACCGTGCCCGTGATATAGAAGATGACGTTCTGCATCATCCAAATGGTCATCGCCATCCAGAAGTACTTGTTGAGCGCCAGGCATTTGAGGGATTTGCCGACGGGGATCTTTGCGACTTTCTTGCGCGCTTCAATGACAACCGTCTCTTTGCACCGGGAGAAACAGAACAGCAGGAGCAGGAGTCCGAGTACAGCCCACATGCTCATGACCTCGACCCAGGCCATCTGATTGTCGCCAAACATCTTGACGAGCGGCAGCGTAGCCGAGACCGCGAGGATCTTGCCGAGCGGCGAGAGCGTCATACGCGTGATGGAAAGCATATCACGCTCTTTCGAAATGCGCGTCATCATGGCCGAAAGCGAGCCGTACGGCAGGTTGAGTGCCGTATAGCAGATGGTTGTGCAGAAGTTGTAGGTGACGAACAGATACGCAAACTGGAGTGCTGAGGAACCTTGCGGTACGGTATATATGAGGACAATCGATAACGCAAACGGCACACTCGTCCAGAGAATCCAAGGTCTCGACTTGCCCCATTTGGAATTCGTGCGCTCGACAATGAATCCCATGATGATATCCGAAAAACCGTCGAAGCAGCGGGAAAGCAGGAAAACGAGACCGACCATGGCCGGGTCAATGCCCGCGTAATCGGTGTAGAAGAACGTCAGGATGCTCATCGCACCCCAGACGATGTTCTGTGCCGTATCGCCAAGGCCATAGGCGATACGTGTGAGCCAGGACAATTTGCCGCTATTTTCCGCGGCAGCATTTGCCGGATTACCCATTAATACCCCTCCTGAATCTGTAATCGTAAATCATATGCGGATTTTTCCACAAGATATTAATATTTCGACTTTTTGTCGCATGTAGATAAGCAGATTCGCCAGCTGCAGCACCAAGCGCCGCGGCTGGGAACCTTCTTTATTCAATCTGAATGACCAAAATCAATCAATATGCAATGGCAACGGGCTTGCCTTCCTTATACGACTGCGTCGTGGCAAAGGCAATCTGTGTTGATTTCGTGCCATCGCAAACTTTGACTTCTGGCTTGCGGCCCGTCTGAACGCAGTCGATGAATTCCTGCATCTCGAGAAGATATGCCTCAGCAAAGCGCTCCGGGAAACCGCTGACGCACTCCTTGACTGCGCCGTCCTTGTCGTAGATCATGCAGAGGTTCTTCTCCGGGACAGGGCTGATGCGCAGCGTGCCTTCCGTGCCGACAATCTCCGTCTCGACATGGTAGCCGTACGGTGCTGTACGCCCGACATGGACAAAGCCGATCTTACCGCTCTTGCACTTGTACATGGCCACGCCCGTCTCATCATCACCGGCAGCCTTGAATTCCGGATGCTTGAACGTCGCCCCCGATGCGTAGACCTCGACAGGATCCTCGCCGAGGAACCAGCGCATGAGGTCGATGTCATGGATGGCCATGTCGATGAAGATGCCACCAGACGTCGGTGCAAAGCGGATGGCTCCCTGTACCAGAGCCTCCGGATCGATGCCCGTCGCCTTGACCATGTACGGCTCACCGATGAGGCCAGACTTGATCTTCTCCATTGCATACGCGTACGAAGGATCGAAGCGGCGCATGAAGCCGAGGAAGAACGAGAGCTCCGGATGGCGCTCCACGGCGACCTCTGCCTGCTTGCACTCTTCGACATTGACGCCGAGCGGCTTCTCCGAGAAGACGTGCTTGCCGGCATCGAGGGCCTTGGCAATCTGGCTGCAGTGCAGGCCGCTCGTCGTGACGATGGCCACGGCATCGATATCGGCTTTCGCGAGCATCTCGTCAAAATCCGTGTAGACGTCCTTCACACCGAGTTCTTTCTGCGCGTACTCCAGCTCTGCTGGCATGATGGAGCAGGCCGCCGTAAGCTCCGCATTCGGGATCTTGTAGGCAATATTATTGGCATGAACTTTGCCGAGACGGCCAAGACCAGCGATACCGACTTTAACCTTTTCCATGATAATCTCTCCTCATAAAAACGTCACATAATAATTATTTCTTATGATTCGCGCGCGTTTCTCTTTAATCTCTCTTTATGATATCATGGTTAAATTCTAATGTTATTATCATCAACTGCTAAAAAATGTTCATTTTTTGCTCTAATCTCTCTTAAGCTTATTGAATTTTCCTTCAGTTAACGACATCTTATCTCTATATACAATGACGCTCTGTCCGATAACGACAGGCGCTGCGGGGATTCTCAAGAAGACCTCTTTTCTTAAAAATTGCGTGCAATCACCGTTTCACTCTTCTGTTTGCCAATGCGATAAACATCATCTGCTGGCATAGCGTAGTACTCTGGGCGGAAGAGCTCAAGCGACAGGACGTCCTGTGCCCAGCCGATCTTCTTGAGCGTCTGCAGGATGCCGTCGAGGTCGATGCAGCCATCACCCGGCCAGACGCGGTCGTCATCGCGCAGGGCGCCGTACTGGAAATCCTCCGTGTCGTTGAGGTGGACGATGAAGATCTTCTTGCCATCTGCCTGTGCGAGGTCCGCAAGGCTCGAATGCATGCCGTGGAAGTGGAAGCAGTCGAGCGTCAAGCCGACGTTCTCCATGTCAAGTTCCTGGATAATGTCATACGCTTCGCCAAAATCATTGATGGATGCCTCTGGATGGCCGAGGAATTCGACAGAGAGGCGCATGTCCGCTTCGCCGCAGATCTCACCCATCTCCTTGAGGCACTCCAGTGTCGACTTGCGGATGGCCTGGCGCGTGACCTTCTTGAGGCCGACCGTCGGTACCGTGATGACCGTCTTGCAGCCGATCTTCTTGCCCCACTCGCACATCTCGCGGAGCTTGCGCAGCGTCTCCTTGTAGTCATCGTCCGGCAGGTTGTTGAAGTACTCGAGTGTGTTGAACGCCCACGGCTTGACAGGATGCGTGGCGAAGTACTCGGCCAATTCATCGATGGAGTGCACCGCGAGATAGTTCTTGAGACAGTCCATCGTACGGATCTCGATCATGTCATAGCCGTACTTCTCGCAGAGTGCCAAGTCCTGTTCGAGCGTCGTGCCCTTGCATTTGAGTGCCGTTGCTTCATTCATGCTGAGTTTCATGTCAATACTCCCCTTCTCTTGTTCATCTTCATCTGTCCGCATCCTAGATAAGCATCTTGCGCTTCTTTGCACTTCTTATGGTATAATAGAGGTGCAGTCTCGGGTGCATCGAGGTTGATTGGTATCTTTGTCTATCATTATATCCAGATTCAGCTTATTCTTCCTCCGTATTGTTGTCGTTTTCAGAAGAGCGTGACGCCTACACAGATGACAAACTACGGGGACTTCTCGACGCACCGAGGGGGAATCCCATCAAAAGTACTCTATTATCTTGCGTTCCTTGCATTCTTATTAATCGATGAGGTGATCTCTTGCTCCAGTATTTCATTCCGCGAAAATCCAGGAAAAGCGAACCAATCGCAAGGCAGGCCCAGCTCCTGAGCGTCTGTGAGATCGATGCATCTCACGGCAAGCTACCGCGCACGATGCACGCACACGAAGACCGCGCCGAGATTATCCTCGTGACAGGCGGTCACGGCAGCTTCAATATCGATACAGGACATTATCTCGCGACGAAGGGCGATGTGTTATTCTTCGATCCCGGCATCCTGCACGATGAAACCACGATCGACGGAGACCTGACCACCTCATGCCTTGCAGTCTCTGCCTTCCAGCTGCCGGGGCGACAAAAAAATGAGATGGTCGGTCACCTTTACGCGCCGCAGCTCTCTCTCGGCGCACAGTTCGAGGATGTCCAGGCGCTCTTCCGCTCGCTGACGCATCTGGCCACAGCAGGCGATGACGTGCCTATACTCGACCAGTTGACCTGCGTCATACTCTGCAAACTCGACGAAGAACTGACACGCCACGGGCAGGAGCCACTCCCACAGGAAGATTCGCTCGGCCTTACCGTCAAAGCTTATATCGATGCCCATTACCGCGAGGAGATCACCCTGAAGTCCATCGCCTCGGACATGAACTTCAATTCCTACTATCTCGCACATGCCTTCCGCGAGCACATTGGCTACTCGCCGATGCAATACATCATCCGCCGGCGCATCGGCGAAGCCCAGAACCTCCTGATCACCACAAGGCGCAGCATCACGGACATCGCCCTCTCCTGTGGCTACAACAACTCCAATTACTTCCAGAGCGTCTTCAAGCGCCTCGTCGGCATGACGCCTGGCCAGTATCGACGCGACTGGGTCCAGAACCCTCTGCCAGAAACGTGAAACAGCCCGCTCATATGAGCGGGCTGTTTCATGCTTGCTGTCTCTCGTGCGTGACAACGGTGTAGATGCCGGCCATGATCATGAGCATGCCCAAAAGGATATGCAGCGTCATGGGTTCGCCGAGGCAGATAATGCCGCCGATGACGCCGACGATCGGCACAGCCAGCACCGCGACGGATGCCTTGCTGACCTCGATGTGCTGCAGGATCCAGCTCCAGAGAAAGAATGCCAGAGCGGAAGCGAGCACGCCGTTGTAGAGCAGGCAGAGGATGGATTCTTTATTCCAGATGACCGGTCCCTGCGGCACGGCTGTCGTGTAGACGAGCAGCGTCAAGGATGCACAGACCATCTGCCACGTCGTCAGGGAAATCGCGTTGACATCCGACAGCTTGAACTTGACGAAGATGCTCGCGAGGCCCCAGAAGACGGCGCTCAGAAGGCCGATGAAGATGGCCGTGACATCGCCGCCCGCATGCACATCCATGAGGACGGCCATGCCGGCAAGGGCCAGAACAATGCCGAGCCCGTTGCGCCATGTCAATTTCTCTCCAAGCAGGAAGTGCGCCATGACGGCGGCAAAGACCGGCATGCTGTAATTGAGCACGGAGACCATGCCTGCGCCGAGCGTCACCATGCTCGTCTGCGCCGCGATGTTGTTGAGTCCCATCTGCAGAATGCCTGTGAGAAAAATCCACGGCCAGTACTTCTTCTTCGGCAGCGGCAAGCGCAGCCAGAGCCAGACCGACAACAGGACGGCCGCACCGAACAAAAATCGGTACGCCACAAAGGTAATGGGCGGGAAGAACGAATTCGCCGTCTTCATGACGACCCAATTCATGCCCCAGATCAGATAAATCAAGCATAATGCCTTGATCAAGAAAATCGCCTCCTACAAATGCGCAACGCCATTCACATATATCTTTTATACTACCACATCGAGTCAAAAGAAAAATAAGATTCACAGAATCATAGCGCATCCTGTCAGACGCCTTGACAACCCCCTGTCCCTGCTCTATACTGAGCTTATTACATTGATGTACATCGATATGACTACAGGAGGTGCTTTCGATGGATTCCATGGAAACCGTCAAGATTCTCAAGGCCCTGGCAGATGCCAACCGGCTGCATATCCTCGAGCTTCTGGGCAGCGGGGAGCAATGCGCCTGCGTGCTGCTCGGAAATCTGGCACTTTCACAGCCAACACTCTCACACCACATGAAAATCCTCTGCGACGCAGGACTCGTCACGAGCCGCAAGGCGGGAAAGTGGATCTACTACACACGCCAGGCCGAGACGCTCGACAGAATCGGCGCCTGCCTCCAGGCACTCGGCCACACAACGCCGACAGATGACCTGGCCACTGACTGCCGCTGCCGCGAGTGACGGCAGTATTTTTTTCTTTTATAGATTTACAAATTTCTATCTATCTATCCAAGAGGTGTTTTCTATGCAACATGAACAAGCGGGCGGCATCAATTTCTTCCAGCGCTACCTGACCGTCTGGGTCCTGCTCTGCATGATCGTCGGCGTCGCCATCGGCCATTTCCTGCCGTCTGTGCCCGCCTTTCTCTCGACACTCCAGGTTGACGGCATCTCGATCCCGATCGCCATCCTGATCTGGCTCATGATCTACCCGATGATGATGAAGGTCGACTTCAAGAGCGTCAAGGCCGTCAGCAGGGCGCCCAAAGGACTCTTCGTGACCTGGATCGCCAACTGGCTCATCAAGCCGTTCACGATGTACGCCCTCGCTTATCTCTTCTTCTTCGTCATCTTCCGCGCCATGCTGCCAGAAAACCTTGCCACGTCTTACCTGGCCGGAGCGGTGCTTCTGGGCGCTGCTCCCTGCACAGCCATGGTCTTTGTCTGGAGCACGCTGACGCGCGGCAACCCTGCCTACACCGTCATCCAGGTCGCCACAAATGACTTGATCATCCTCGTGGCCTTTGTGCCAATCGTCAAGTTCCTGCTCGGCGTCTCTCATGTCACCGTTCCGTATGATGTGCTGTTCCTGAGCATCGTCCTCTTTGTCGTCATCCCGCTGATTGGCGGCATCCTCACGCGCCTCTCCGTCATCCGCCGCAAGGGGCAGGCCTACTTTGACCAGATCTTCGTCCACAAATTCGACGGCGTGACGACCTGGGGCCTGCTCTTGACGCTCGTCATCATCTTCAGTTCCCAGGCACAGGTCATCCTCGAGAATCCCCTGCACATCGTGCTGATTGCCGTGCCGCTCATCCTGCAGACCTTCCTGATTTTCTTCCTTACCTACGGCGTTTGCTATCTGCTGCGCCTGCCCTTTGCCATCGCCGCCCCGGCCGGGTTCATCGGCGCCTCGAATTTCTTCGAGCTCGCCGTTGCCGTGGCCATCGCCCTATTCGGCGTGACGAGCCCCGCAGCTCTCGCGACGACCGTCGGCGTGCTGACGGAAGTCCCCGTTATGCTGACGCTCGTGCGCATTGCCAATGCGAGCAGGCAGCATTTCCGCAACTGAACACAGCAAAAAATAAACCATCCGTATGGATGGTTTATTTTTTGTGAAACGATGTCTCAGGCCTCAGCCGCTTTTTTCTGACGCAGTTCGATGTACGAAATGATCAGGTCAGCTGCGGCCTCGAGCGAAATCTTGCTCGTGTTGATCATGAGGTCGTAGTTCTGCGGATCGCCCCAGGTGCGACCCGTGTAATAAGCATAGTACTGCTCGCGGTGCTTATCCTCGGCATCGAGCTCCTTGATCGTATGGCCGGCATAGTGCGTCTTGGCGCGGGCCAGGCGGTAATCATCATCCGCGTAGATGAAGAAGGAATATGTATTGGGTTGATCCTTGAGGATGTAGTCCGCGCAGCGGCCGAGGAATACAGCGCTGCCGTCCTCTTTCGCGACCTCGAGGATGACCTTGGCCTGCTCGATGTACATGCGGTTGTGCTGCGGCACGCGCTCATAGGCGTAGTCGCCGAGGTTGCCAAGGCAGTTGTCCGGCGCATTGTACGAGCGCTCAATGAGATCGTGGAAGTTCGCCTCATCGCCGAGCTTCTCGGCAGCCATGGCCACGACTTTGCGGTCATAGCGGCGCACCCCCATCTTCTTCGCCACGAGGTCTGCGACCTCACGGCCGCCGCTGCCGTACTGACGCGTGATCGTGACAAGCGTGTTCTTTTCCATAAATTCCCTCTCCTTCCAAAATACAAAGAAATTCTAAACATAAAGCCGGCTCATCCATAGAACAAGCCGGCTGTACATATAGCAGATATCAGAGCTCGCCTTTTGCTTCACGAGCGATGAGGTCACGCATGATCTGCGGATAGACCTTATCGAGCTTGTAGAAGAACAGGACGAGAAGCAGGACAGCCCAGACGAAGATCGGGCCCCACTCGTAGATGGAGACGATCATGTTGATGACGTCCTGAGACTGAGCGACTGCACCCGAAGAAGATGCAACATAGCCAACGTAGGAGAGCAGGCCCGTCAAGGCTGCACTCGTGAGGCCGGAGCCAACCTTCGTGCCGACGGAACCGCCGGAGAAGATCAGGCCTTCCTGGCGGATGTGGGTCTTCCACTGGCCATACTCAACAGCATCGCCGAGGAAGCCGAAGATGACGGACTGGACCGGAGCAAAACCGATGCCACGGATGACGCAGCTGAAGACGACCCAGTTGAAGTCCGTCGGGTTCAGCAGGAAGATCGCATGACCGACGAAGCAGATGATGACACCGTAAAGGCTCATGTTGCGCTTGCCGAAACGCTTGAGGAGTTTCGGGCTGAAGACGGCCATGACAAAGATCGTGATGAGCGTCTCCAAGAGGTACAGTCCGCTGTACAGCGAATCATCCATGAAGATGTACTTGCAGTAATACGGCAGGATGGTACCGGTGATCGTGAAGATGACGTTCTGCATCATCCAGATGATCATGCCAGCCCAGAAGTATTTGTTGACGGCCAGGCACTTGAGTGCTTTGCCGACTGGTACCTTAGCGACCTTCTTGCGCGCCTCGATGACGACCGTCTCTTTACATTTCGAGAAGCAGAAGAGCAGCAGCAGCAGGGCAACGACAGCCCATACGCTCATGACTTCGACCCAGGCCATCTGATTGTCGCCAAAGATCTTGACGAGCGGCAGCGTAGCCGAGACGGAAAGGATACGGCCCCAAGGAGACAGGCACATACGCGTGATGGAAAGCATGTCACGCTCTTTCGAGGAGCGCGTCATCATCGCGGACAGCGAGCCGTACGGCAGGTTGAGTGCCGTGTAGCAGACCGTCGTGCAGAGGTTGTAGGTCACGAACAGGTATGCAAACTGCATAGCCGAGGAACCATGTGGTACCGTATAGATGAGGACGATGGAAATAGCGAATGGCACGCTCATCCAGAGAATCCACGGTCTTGATTTGCCCCATTTGGAATTCGTGCGCTCTACGATGAAGCCCATGATGACATCGGAGAAACCATCGAAGCAACGGGAAATCAACATGACCAGACCGACCATGGCCGGGTCGATGCCCGCGTAGTCGGTGTAGAAGAATGTCAGGATGCCCATTGCACCCCAGACGACGTTCTGTGCCGTATCACCGAGACCGTACGCTATACGCGTCAGCCAAGGCAGATGCGCACCGGATTCAGCCGGAGCTGCTCCTGGATTACTCATTGAAAACCCCTCCCAATTGAATATTGAATGATGATACATTTGATATCTCGTGGATGAAGTCGCTCTTCATCTCTATCTATATACTATATTAATATTTTTCGAACTATTTCATCTATACTTTCTTGTCTTTCTTGAGTATGTTATGATTTTCTTTTGTTATATTTCTTAGCATTTTCAATGCTTTCTTGGGGCTATCTTTATGAAGGCGAATTATCTTGCTATAAAATATTGTTTTTTGCCTCTAAAACAATAAGAAAAGCGGTCAAACGCCATGCATCTGACCGCTTTTCTAGTAATCTCTCTGAGGGCCGACTCACCGAAGGCCGCCATGTGTCGTCAGGTAGACGCCGCCAAAGATGGCCGCTGCGCCGAGCAGTTCCATGATGCCGATGACCTCGCCGAAGCAGAGGACACCGCCGATCATGCCGACGACTGGCGTGATGTTCTGGAAGATGGAGGTGACGCTGGCACCGGCATTGTGCACGCCGATGTTCCAGAAGAGCATCGCCATGACGCCGCCGAAGATGACCGTGTAGAAGAACGCAATCCAGAGCGTGGGCGTCAGCATGACGGGCGCGAACTGCCCCGTCACCAAGCCGTAGCCCGTCACGATGAAGGCGCCGAAAAGCCCGGCCCAGCCCGTCGTCTGGAGCGCAGACATACGGCGCATGATCTTCAGGGCAATCAGAGAATACGTCGTCCAGGCCACCTGCGCAAGCAGGAAGAGGATATCGCCTGCATTGAACGACATCGTCTGGATCACGTTGAGCGAGCCGTGGCTGATGACGAGCAGCGCGCCGAGGAAGGACAGGACGATGCCTCCCCAGGCCAGCAGGCTCAGCCGCTCGCGCACGAAGATGACCGCCATGAATGCCGTGATGGCGGGGCTGGCCGCCGCGATCAGCGTGCAGTTCGTCACCGTCGAGATAGCGAGGCCCGTGAACTGCATGACATTATTGAGCCCAATGCCCGTGACCCCCATGAAGAAGAGACCGAGGAGGCAGCTGCGCGGCGGCAGCAGGCGCTCGCCGCGGTAGACGGAGAGTGCCAGGAGCGTCGTGCCAATCAGGTAGTAGCGCATGGCCGTGATCGTCACAGGCGACCAGGTCGTCACGAGCCACTTGATGCAGAGCGGCTGGATGCCCCAGATGATCGTCGTCGCCGCCAACAGGAAATACGTCTTTCGTTTTGTCGCTTCGTCCATATGAGACATCCTCCTTTTTCTAGCGTCTCGATCTCTGCTGCTCGTCATTCAATACCTGTCATCAGGTAGACGCCCAGGCAGGCGAAGACGACAAGCGTCTTCAGGAGCGTCAGGATCACAACGTCGTAATACGACTCGCGATGCGTCAGGCCGCAGACGGCGAGCAGTGTGACGAGTGCGCCCGACTGCGGCACGGTGTCGATGCACTCAGAGGCCATGCAGATGATGCGGTGCAGGACATCTGCACTCATGCCGATCTGCTGCGCCCAGGCTAGCCACTCCTGTCCGAGCATGCCGAGGGCAATCGTCATGCCGCCCGAGGAAGAGCCCGTGACGCCCGTCATGATGCCCGTCGTCACGATGGCAGACATCAGCGGGCCGTCGCCGAGGTGCAGGCCGAGCAATGCTTCCTTGATGATCGTGAAGGCTGGCAAGGCTGCGATGACACAGCCGTAGGCGTAGCCTGAAGCTACGTTGAGGATGGCCGTCGTCGAGCCGATGGCTCCCGTGTTGATAGGCTTTGAGAGACCGCCCTTGAGTCTCAGCCGTCTGCGGCCGATGATGGCCGCGACGATGGAGCTCACGATAAGAGCCGCATTGATGGACCAGATGGCCTGTACCTTGTCGACGCCGCCCGCGAGCAGGGAGAGGTGCAGTGGGATGAAACTGTCGAGGCTTTCCGGATCCCAGTGGTACGCCCAATCCCAGTGGAACGGATTGCTGATCAGGAGATTCAGCACGATGACGAGAAGCAGCGGCAGTGAGGACAGGCGCCAGTCCGGCAGAGCCTCCCGCGACTCCTCCGGCTCATTGAGCACATGGTAACCGTATCCCTCACCCTTTGCCTTGAGTTTCTTGTGGCGATAGCTGATCCAGCCCCAGGCCAGTCCGAAGTAGAGCACGGCACCGATGAGGCCGAGCACCGGAGCCGACCAGGTCGAAGTGCCAAAGAACGACGTCGGGATGATGTTCTGGATCTGCGGTGTGCCCGGGATGGCCACCATGCTGTAGGTGAAGATACCCATCCAGAGCAGCCCCGGCAACAGACGCTTCGGGATATCAGCCTGCTTGAAGAGGATGGCAGCAAATGGGTACATGACAAAGGCGACGACGAAGACAGAGAGACCGCCGTACGTCAGGACGCCGCATCCGAGCAGTACGGCCAGAATGGCCTTGTCGCGGCCCAGCGCCGAGACGATCTTGTCGGCCACGGCCGCCGCGAGCCCGCCCTGCTCCATGATCTTGGCGAAGACGGCGCCGAGCAGGAAAACGGGGTAATACGTCTTGATGTACTCCGCGGCTTTCGTCATATAGATCTCACTGTAGACCGGCATGGAGGCGTGGCCGCTGCCGATGGCGGCGACGACGGCGAAAATCGGTGCGATGAAGATGATGGAATAGCCACGATACGCGAAGAACATCAAAAGTATCAGGCTGAAGACAATCATGCTGATGCCCATGGGGATAATTCCTTTCTAGATGATCCTGAATGATTCCAAGAGAAACGGTGAACCGGCAGAAAAAAAGGCTCCCCTGCCCATAGTGGACAGGAGAGCAGCCTTTCTGGGAATCCGATGCCTTATGGCAATCAGATATGTGCTTTTTCCTTGATGTACTTGCGAGCTTTGATCGCGTACTCGAGCGGGTTGGCTTTGGCCGGATCCTGCTCAGCTTCGACGATGAACCAGCCATCGTAGTCGCTGTCATTGATGATGTCGAAGACCGGACCGAAGTCGAAGTCGCCATCGCCCGGGACCGTGAACATGCCTGCGCGGACGCCTGCGAGGAAGCTCATGTTCTCTTCCTTGACTTTGTTGCGGATGTCCATGCGGATGTCCTTGAGATGTACGTGACGGATGCGCGGCAGGTACTTCTTGAGGATGTAGATCGGGTCCTCACCGGAGCAGACGAGATGGCCCGTATCGTAGAGCAGGAAGACGAGGTCTGGATCCGTCATCTCCATGAGGCGGTCAATCTCTTCCGTCGTCTGGACACAGGTGCCCATGTGATGATGGTACGTCATCGTCAGGCCAATCTTCTTGGCGACAGCACCGAGCTTGTTGAGGCCCTCAGCGAGCGTCTTCCACTGCTCTTCCGTGTTGTGCGGCTTGTCGCGGAAGACAGCCTTGTCGAGCTTGCCCTGAACGCTCGTGCCCTGCTCTGCGACGTTGCAGAACTTCGCGCCCATGGCTTTGAGGAATTCACAGTGCTTGATGAAGTCTTTCTCGACCTGCTCGTACGGCTGCGTGAGGAGGTAGGAGCTGAACCATGCGCTGGCGATCTGGAGTCCGCGCAGATCAAGAGCCTTCTTGAGGACGGCCGGATCTTTCGGGTACTTGTTGCCGATCTCGCAACCCGTGAAGCCAGCCAGAGCCATCTCGCTGACACACTGTTCAAACGTGTTCTCTTTGCCGAGATCCGGCATGTCGTCGTTCGTCCAAGCAATCGGAGCGATACCAAGTTTGATATTAGCCATTTGATAAACCCCCAAAATTCAATTTATACAACAGGGCCTCCCCGCCGCAGATGCGGCAGGTACCCTTCATACACAAGATAGACAAGAAAACGGATCAATACTTGCGAGCTGCATCGTAATGCGGCTTCATGAGATTCTCGTAGCAGTCGTGGATCTTCTTGCTCTTGGAGACCTGCGCGACGCCGACACGCCACCAGTCACCGTAACCATGAACCATCGTCTTCGGCATGACCTTGCAGTCGATGAGCGTCGAGACTTTCTGCTTCTTAGCATCTTCGATGGCCGCGATGAGCTCTTCCTCGGTATGAGCCGTGTAGCTCTTGCAGCCGTAGGAAGCGGCGTTCATGGCGAAGTCAACCGGTACATAGGCACCGTCGAGCTGGCCCGTCTTCTCGTTGCGGAAGCGGAACTCCGTGCCGTAGCTGCCCTGGCCATGGCCGATCTCGAGGTTGTTGATGCAGCCGCCCTGCATGTTGTCGAACAGGATGACGTTGATCTTCTTGCCCTCAGCGATGGACGTCGGCAGTTCCGAATGGAGCATCATGTAAGCGTAGTCGCCAACGAGCGCATAGACTTCGCGCTGCGGCTCAGCGAGCTTGACGCCGAGTGCTGCGTTGACTTCATAGCCCATGCAGGAGAAGCCGTACTCGACATGGTAGCTGCCAACCGTCTTCGGACGCCATACGCGCTGCAGGTCGCCCGGCAGGGAGCCCGATGCACCGACGATGATGCCGTTCGGATCCATGTGCTCTTCGAGCAGACCGAGGACGCGCGTCTGCGGCAGCGTCTCGCCGACTGCCTCTTTATAGGCTTTCTCTGCAGCCTTGTAATCGAAATCATCGTCGACTTCCGGCACGAAGTTGTCGCCGAACTGGATGTGGAAGACACGCTCGACTTCCTTCGTGTAGGCTGCCTTTGCGGCTTTGATGTCCGCAGCATAGGCATCCGATACATGATAGCCCGTCTTGCCGAGGGCCTCGTCGAGCATCTCGAGTGCCGCACCGGCATCGCCGACGACCTGGATGCCGTCGAGCTTGTAGGCGTGGAAACGGGAGACGTTGATGTTGACGTACTGGACGTTCGGGTTCTGGAAGATCCACTTGGAGGACGTCGTGAAGTCCGTGTAGCGCGTGCCGACGCCGATGACGACATCTGCATCTTTGGCGAGCGTGTTGGCTGCGAGGCCGCCCGTCTCACCAACACCGCCCATGTTGAGCTCGTGCTCCCACGTGATCGTGCCCTTGCCGGCCTGCGTCTCGCCGAACGGGATGCCGTACTTCTCAGCGAATTTCTGGAAGACAGCCTCTGCCTCGGAGTACTTGACGCCGCCGCCGAAGATCATCAGCGGGCGCTCAGCCTTCGCGATGGCCTTGACAGCCTCTTCAATGGCGCGCTCCGTCGGTTTTACGCGGTCGATGTGATGAACGCGCTTCTGGAAGAAGTAATCCGGGTAATCCCAGGCCTCGCCTTCGACATCCTGCGGCAGAGCGATGCAGACAGCACCCGTCTCAGCCGGATCCGTCAGGACGCGCATCGCATTGATGCAGGCCGTCATGAGGATCTCAGGACGCGTGACGCGGTCCCAGTATTTGCAGACGGCGCGGAAAGCGTCGTTCGTCGTCGTCGTCAGGCTTACCGTCTGCTCCATCTGCTGGAGTACCGGATCCGGCTGGCGGTCAGCGTACGTGTCGCCCGGCAGGAACAGGACTGGGATGCAGTTTGCCGTAGCCGTAGCAGCTGCCGTGACCATGTTGGCAGCACCCGGGCCGACAGAAGACGTGCAGGCGTACATCTGCTTGCGGCGCTTCTGCTTTGCAAAGCCCATCGCTGCGTGTGCCATGCCCTGCTCATTGCGGCCCATGCGCATGATCAGATGGCCCGGATCCTCTTCGAGCGCCTGGCCGATGCCGATGACATTGCCGTGGCCGAAGATGCCGAAGATGCCTTCGAACATCGGCACTTCCTTGCCGTCAAATTCTACATACTGATTATTGAGGAACTTCACGAGAGCCTGTGCTACCGTGAGTCTGATTGTCTTAGCCATTGGAATCCCCTCCACTATGCCACGTTTCACCACGTCGCGGATACGCTATCACTTCTTGTGCGGCTGCCAGATCTTCGAATCGGCATCCGGCTCGAGCAGCCAGGTGTGCTCCGGCAGGTCATTGCGCGTCTTCTTCCACGGATCGCCGTCGAGATGACGAATCATCCAGCTGTACCAGATGGCGTAGCCAGGAGCTGCGCACTGCGGATGCATGTAGCCGCCCGAGATCTCCGACCAGGTGTTGTCCTCGATCTTGAAGACGTTGTCACCGATGAACGCACAGCCAAAGCCCTGCGGACGGTCGACTTTGTAGGTGTAGACTTCCGGCTGCGGATGATTGTGCGGCGTGTAGCCCGTCCAGCAGCCCGGCGTCATGATGACTTCGCCGTTGACCATGTTGGAGTACGGCGCATTGTCGTAATCGAAGATCGTGCGGACCGTGCGCTCTGCCGTGCCCTGCCATACGCCGCCGCCGAAAACGTCAGCCTGGACATCTTTCGGACGGTAGAAGACCGGCTCAAAGTCGCGGTCGTTGAGCGTCTTCTGGATCAGAAGCTCCGATTTCTTCAGGGCCTTGACGACGACCTTGACGCCGTGCGGCACGTGCAGGCAGTACGGGTTCTCGTCGAGCAGCGACTCACGATGCATGAGCTCTTTCTTGCCATTCCAGCAGATCTCCACATCGCCCGTCGTGATGACGAATGCCGTCTCCTGAAGGGGATCTTCGAACTCGACGATCTCGTTCTCATCCATCTCCTGGTAACCGATATCCATGAGCATATCGCTCTCGCGCGTCGTCATTGCATTGTAGCCGTGCTTGAGCTGACCTAAGCGACCGAATCTCATAATGCTGCCTCCCAATCCAATTCCGTGATGACTTTCTCGTCTTTATGTTCCTGCATGAAAGCGTCAATCTGCTCGACCGTCTGCATGGCATCTGAGCAGCTGTGGCTTGCGACGACCATAGCGGCATGTGCCGTGCCGTGCTGCAGAGCCTGCGGCACCGTCCAGCCTGCGAGCAGGCCGTAGACAAAGGCGCTGCCATACGCATCGCCGCCGCCGAACGACTTCAGGAGTTTGATGTGGTACGACTCGACCTTGTAGGCCTTCTTGTCGGCCGTGTAAGCGATCGAGCCCTTCTTGCCGTGCTTGATGATGACAATCTTGGCACCCTGCTCGATGTACTTCTCAGCGATGACGTGATCTGCCGGCTCCGTCGCCTCCTCGTCGAGGCCTTCCGTGAGGTTGACCTCATCGCGGGAACCGATGATGACATCCGCCATGCTCGCGAGCAGCGAGTAGTAAATCTGGATGTCCTTCTTGCTGCGCCAGCTGTACGGACGGTAGTCGATATCGAAGATGACGCGCGTGCCGTGTTTCTTGGCGTACTGGACGGCCAGCAGGCATGCCTCGCGCGACGGGCTCTTCGAAAGGGCCGTGCCGGAGACGATCAAGATCTTGCTGTCGGCGATGTACTGCTCATCGACATCTTCCGGCGCAATCTCGAGGTCTGCAACCTGGTCGCGGTACATCAGGATGCTCGACTCCGTCGGGCTCTTGATCTCCGTGAACGTCAGGCCCATGCGCTCGCCGTTCTTGGCACGCGTCATCTGAGACGTGTCGATGCCGCGCTCATTGAAGTAATTGAGGACAAAGTCGCCGAACTGGTCGTCAGATACACAGCCGATGAAGCCGACGTTCTTGCCCAGTTTGTTGATGCCGACAGCCATGTTGCCCGGCGAACCGCCGAGGTACATGGAGAAGGTCTTGACCTTGTCCAGCGTGCGGTTCAGTTCATTCGGATTGAAGTCCAGCGTGACGCGGCCGATCAGGACGACATCGCGTTTTTTATTTTCATCAAAGCTAATGAGTGCCATTTCTTTATCCTCCTCATGCCTTCTGTTCGAGACCGAAGATGTGCATGTGTTTCTTGACGTTTTCGTAGGTGCCCTGTACGATGGCATCGCTGAAGTCGAAGTACTTTGCCTGCGGGTTCGCTGCAGCGACTTCCTTTATCTTCGCTGCCGAAGCGTCGTACGACGCCGTGGCGATGTTGATCTTCTGGATGCCGTTGGCAAGGCAAGTCCGGAAATCCTCTTCCGTCAGGCCCGTGCCGCCGTGCAGGACGAGCGGCGTCTTGACGGCCGCATGGATTTCCTTGAGGCGGTCGATGCGGAGCTGCGGCTTCTCCTTGTAGTTGCCATGTGCCGTTCCGATTGCGACGGCCATCGCATCGATGCCGGATTCCTCGGCAAAGCGCTTGGCTTCCTCGACGCTCGTGACGAGGACATCCACGCTCTTGTAGTCGCCCTCCGCGCCGCCGACGCGGCCGATCTCACCTTCGACGTCAGCGCCGTAGCTCCTCGCAAGCTTGACGACTTCCTGCGTGCGGGCGATGTTCTCATCAAGCGGATATTTCGAACCGTCGAACATGACGGACGTGAAGCCGAGGTCGAGCGCAAGCTTGATCGTCTCCATCGTGCTGCCGTGGTCGAGATGAACGGCCGTCGGCATCGAGCACTTCTTGGCGGCCGCGATCATCACGGGGCCAAGCAGGTCGAGCGGCGAGTAGCGCAGGCGGCCTTCTGCAATCTGCAGGATCAGCGGAGCATGGAGCTCTTCTGCCGCCTTGATGGCACCCATGGCCATCTCCATATCCGAGACATTGAACGCGCCAATTGCGTATGTGTTGTCTGGCTTGCTTATGAGGTCTGTCAAATGTACGAGTGGCATGACCACCCCTCCTATTCTATCATGCGGGTTCTTGCGAAATCAGAAGAGTTCCTTGTAGATCTCGATGAGCTGTTCCTTCGTCGGGATGCGCATCGTGTTCTGCGGGCTGCCGCTCTCGAGCGCATCGGAAGCCATCTTGTCGAGCTGTGCGAGGAAGTCTTCCTTCTTGAAGCCGCGCTGCTCGAGCAGGGACTCTGCCGACGGGATGCCGACTTCCTTGCAGAAGCGCGTGACCTCTGCGACGAATGCCTCAGCTGCATCGTGGTCCGGCGTAGCGTCATCCGCAACACCCATGACGCGTGCAATCGTGGCAAAGCGTGCCGTGTTCTCCTCGATGGCGAACTTCATGCAGGCCGGCAGCAGGATGGCATTCGAGACGCCGTGTGCGATGTGGAACAGAGCGCCGATCGGGCGGCTCATGCCATGGACGATCGTGACGGAGGCATTGTTGAAGGCGATGCCGGCTTCCGTTGCCGCGATGCTCATCTGCAGGCGGGCTTCGACGTTCTTGCCATCCTTGTAGCAGATTGGCAGGTTCTTGTGGATCTTCTTGATGGCCGAGAGTGCGAACGTATCGGTCAGCGGCTGTGCCTTGCGGCTCGTGTAAGCCTCAATGGAATGGCAGAGCGCATCGATACCCGTTGCAGCCGTGACAGATGGCGGAGCCGTCATCGTGAAGGTCGGATCGACAACAGCGAGAGCCGGGATGATGGACGGGCCGCCGAGCAGCATCTTGACGTTGTTCTCCGTATCAGCGATGATCGTGTTCTTCGTGACCTCAGAGCCCGTGCCAGCCGTCGTCGGGATAGCGACGAGATACGGGACCGGCATGTCGATGTTGACATGCATGAACTCGTTGATCTTCTTGCCTTCCGGCTGCGTCGACATGAACATGATTGCCTTTGCCGTATCCATGGGGCTGCCGCCGCCGAGAGCAACGAGGAAGTCGCAGCCTTCTTCACGGTATACCTTCAGGCCGGCATCGACGATCTTGTCCGTCGGCTCCGAATTGGCACCAGCGAAGGTGACGTACGGGATATTCGCCTTGGCGAGTGCATTCTCGACTTTCGCCGCATTGCCGAACTTCACCATGAACTGATCCGTGACGATCAGGGCCTTCGTGCCCTTGCCCTGGATGTGCTGGCCGAGTTCTTCAATGACATTCGTGCCCGAGATGATCTTTGCCGGAACCATAAACGTATAACCCATGTTGTCCACTCTCCTATTCTGATGATAGTATCAACGCTGTTGTTGATAACCTTTTGATTACCTTATGGCTATAATTTAATACTTTTACATCACGTTGTCAATACTGTTTTGAGCTTTTTGGCAAGATTTTGCGGAATTTTATTTTTTCTGATAATCATGAGTAATCATGATTGCTCTATATGATAAGTGTTGCTTAAGACTTGCCGTTCCCGCACCGTCCAGTCCATGAAAAATGGTACTTTTTTCTGTTTTCTCTTGTTTCTTACCGACAATTCGCTTATAATGAAAGTAAACGAACCTACTCATAAATTGGTTATTTCTTGAATGTCTGTTGGCGTATGTTGTGTAATGATTCGACACCCCATGTGCCTCAGGCGCAGAAGCAGGTGATCTCTCATGAAAATCGATCGAATCAACCGCATCCATGAATTGTTGAAGAGTGTGCACAACATATCTATCAACGATCTCTGTGATACGTTCCAGGTCTCTAAGAACACCATACGCCGCGATATCGCAGAGCTCGAACAGCAGGGCCTCATCAAGAAGGTCTACGGCGGCATCGTGCTGGCCGAGCCGTCCGGCAGCCCGGAACCTTTCGCCTCGCGCGAGAGCCGCAATGCCGATGCCAAAAAGCAGATTGCCCGCATGGCAGCAGACTTCGTCCACGACGGCGATGTCATCTACATCGACTCCGGCACGACCACGATGCACATGATCCCGTACCTGACGGAGAAGCACCGCCTGACCATCGTCACGGCGAGTGTCCACGTCATCAATGCTGCATCCAACTACAGCAACCTCAATGTCCTCGCGACGGGCGGTTCGCTCTTCACCCCGTCCAAGGCGTTCGTCGGACCGCAGGTCATCCAGGTCTTGCGCCGCTATAATATATCGAAGGTCTTCCTCGCGAGCACGGGCATCTCGCTCGAGCACGGCGCGACGAACGCCTCGCCGCTCGAATGCGAGATCAAGCGCTGCCTCGTCGAGAAGGACTGCGAGCACTTTCTGCTCGTCGATGATTCAAAATTCGACGTCTCTTCTCTGATGAGCTACTGTACGCTCAAGGAGATGCAGTACATCGTGACCAACAAGATGCCGCCTGAAAAGTACATCTCGTACTGCACGGCCAACCACATCCAGCTCATCACGCCGGACACGATACGCGAAGAGGAATTCGAGAAGATCGCAACGATGCGTTGATCCACAGCAAAAGCGTTTAGGAGGTATTCCCATGAAAGAACAGCCCTTGTACATCGGCGGTCAGGAAGTCATGACCGAGAAGACCGTCCCTGTCTACAATAAAGAGACGAACGAAACCATTGCCGAAATTGCCGTCGCTGGCGAGGCAGAATGCCGTGCGGCCGTCGACGCAGCCGAGAAGGCCTTCCGCGAGGTCAAGCTCTCTGCCTACGAGCGCTACGAGATCATCCTCAAGGCCGCCAACCTCATGCGCGAGCGCACCGAGGAATTCGCCGCAGCACTGTCGGCTGAAGCGGGCAAGCCCCTGCGCGATGCCCGCGGCGAGATTGGCCGCGCCTACCAGACGCTGATCCTCTCCGCAGAAGAAGCCAAGCGCCTCAAGGGCGAGACGATCCCGCTCGCCGGCGCGCCGGGCTGCCAGCACAAGCTCGCATTCACCATCCGCCAGCCGCTCGGCGTCGTCTGCGCCATCACGCCGTTTAACTTCCCGGTAAATCTCGCTGCCCACAAGATCGGACCGGCGCTCGCGGCCGGCAACACCGTCATCTACAAGCCTGCATCGGCCACGCCTCTGACCGCCGCGCTCCTCTGTGACGTCTTCCGTGAAGCAGGGCTGCCGGCAGGCTGCCTCAACCTGCTGACCGGCCCCGGTGCGCTCGTCGGCAAATACCTGACAAAGGATGCACGCATCCGCATGTTCTCCTTCACCGGCAGCGTCCCCGTCGGCAAATCCCTGCAGGAGGCCGCCGGCTTCCGCCGCGTGGCTCTCGAGCTCGGCTCGAACTCCGCCAACGTCGTGCACGAGGATGTCAAGGACGTCAAGAAGGTCGCCGAGCTCTGCGCCAAGTACGCCTTCCTCAATGCCGGCCAGGTCTGCATCTCCTGTCAGCGCGTCTACGTCTCGCGCAGCATCTACCAGGAATTCTGCGACTACGCCGTCGCCTTTGCCAAGAACTTCAAGGGTGGCAAGCTCAGCGACGAATCGACCTGCCTCGGCCCGATGATTGCGGAGAAAGAAGCCGTCCGCATCGAGGGCTGGGTCAAGGATGCCGCAGCAGCCGGCGCCAAGGTACTGACCGGCGGCCACCGCCGCGGTGCTTTCTACGAGCCGACCATCCTTACCGATGTAACACCCGACATGGATGTCGTCAAGAATGAAGCATTCGCACCAATCTTCTCGATCATCCCCTATGACACGATTGAAGAAGCCATCGCCGGCGTCAACAACTCCCGCTACGGCCTGCAGGCTGGCGTCTTCACAAGCTCGCTCGCCATCGCCCACTACGCAGCCGAGCATATCGAAGCAGGTGGCGTCGTCATCAACGACGGGTCCAGCTTCCGCATGGATAACATGCCCTACGGCGGCGTAAAAGACAGCGGCATGGGCAAAGAAGGTCCGGAATACGCCATCCGCGAGCTCACAGAAGAAAAGACCATCATCATGAATTTCGATTAAGCTGCATAAACCAAAAAGCCGGCTGCATGGACTTCCATGCAGCCGGCTTTTTGGTTTATGCACATGCTACGGTGGCGTAAGAACCTGTTTCGGCTTCGGCGTTCCGTTGAATGCGTCTCAGCACAAAAAAGAGGACAGGAGTTCCTGTCCTCGTAAAAAAGGTGGAGAGGTCTTCAACCATGGATGACATCGGTGTATTCGGGATAGTCGCGCAGGCGGTCGACCGGCGGGAAGCCGACGGCTCCAGTGAAGCGGCCGCGCTCCCAGTCGGGGCGCGTTGACCAGAACATGTCGGTGAAGTCGCGCTCATTCTCCGCCACGACCTGATACGACAGGAGCTCCGGAACGAACGTGCCATCAGGGCCGACTTCGGCCGCGAATTCCGTCACGATGCGCAAGTACTGCGCCTCGGGCAGATTCGAGATATCGACGTAATTCGTGCCGTCCTTGAGGACGATCTGGCGGCTCGCCTTGACGGTAGCCATATCATCCGACACTTCGATTGTCGCCCGCATACTGGCTTGCAAAGGAAGATGCGTCTTAGCCTTGAGCTGCTTGAAATGCCAATACTTCTTCTGCGTCTTGAAGGCCGGGTCGTAGATGGCCGGATGGCGCCACTCCGTCGTGTGCGTGCCGACCTTGAGGATGCTGTGGAAGTCGAGCCAGACCGCGAGGTCATCGCGCTCGGGGCCTTCTGCCTCGGGATGCTCGTAAATCTCCCGATTCTCCTCCGCCGTCAGTCCTTTCTTGTAGAAGCGGACCTGGCTGATGCGGCCGGGCAGATGCGTGAAGTACTTCGGCCGGCCAATCTCGGGGATGACGTGGCCGATGTAGGAATAGCCGACAAAGATCGGCTGGTCGTCCCACTGACGGACCTCGCTGTCATCCGAGATGCCCGCCACATGTGCCAAAGGCGTGCCATCGCAGTACGAATCGCCGCCCGCCTTCTTGTCAAAGGTCATCGTGTACTGCGCCCATTCGCCGATCTTTGCCTCGCCGCCCTGCCACGAATACTCCGTGATATCATGGCAGATGCCCCATTTGAGGCCGCCGGCGCGCTCCACGACCATGCGCAGGCAGTACGTCGCTCCCCAGCCTACGGACTTGCCGCGGACCATCAGCGGGTTGTGGCCCATCTCGCTCGGCCTTGCCAGGCGGTCGATGTCTGCCCAGACCATGCCGGTGAAGCCTTGCGGCGCGCGAAGATCGCGGCTCGCCGGTATCTCGATGTAATCGCCGTATTGCTCGAGCGCGACTTCCATGTGGCCGTCGACTTCACGGACCTTCGGCGAGCCGTGCAGCAGGGCCGTATGGCCGTGCCCCGACTTGTCGAGGATGCGCGGGATGATGCGGATGCCACCTTCAATCGAGACTTCCTTCGGCAGCTGGTCGGCAATGCTGACCTGATATTCGCCGCCCTGCTGGAACTTGTAGTGGAACTCAATATAGCGCTTCTCATGGCCGCGGAAGAACAGGCTCTTCGTCTCGGCGATGCGCTGATTGATGTAGAGCGGTACCGAGACAAAGATCTCGTGGTCGAGGTTGTTCGTCGCCTCAATGCCTGCGATCATGCAGTCAGCAGCCTCGCCCTGTCCGGCGCGCACGCGCATATGCGCGAAAGAGAGCTGCGTCGGCTCAAAGACGACGAGCTTCAATTCCGTCTCGCCGACGCGCAACATGTGCTCACCGGGCTGCACGGCCTGATAGACGGCTGCGAGCTTGCGTTTCTCCCCCGGTTCGAGCACGGCGACCTGGCTGTTCTCCTCACTGCCGAAGAGATTGATGGCATGCTCACACTTGTTGTCGAGCAGGTGGATGACAGCTTCTGCCATGGCCGTTCCCTTGTTCTCGGCCAGCGCCCGGACTTCGATATTGCCGTTGTTATCCAAGCGGCGCAGCTCGATATCCGTGAACTCGATGTCGGGCTCATCGTGCGTCAGATGGATCGTGTCGACGAGTTTCGTACTGCCATCTTCCTCAAAGCCGTAGAGCCGGTAGTCAAGCGCCTCTTCCGTCACGTCGAGAATGCCGTAATTGCTGCGTCCCGTAGCGGTGATTTCCGGGAATTCGCTGAGCAGGCGCTTGTCCTCGCGGGCCGCCGTGTACTCGGCCTCCGGATCCTGCGCACTGCCCTCGCAGACGTATACCGTGCGGGCACCGACTCTCGGGTCTACGGAGACCGACTTGATGTAGTAGTGGAGATGGCCGCCGAGCACAAGCTGTGCCTGGCAGCGCTCCGCAATCGGCACGATGTAGCGGTTGTTGAACGGGTCCGTGTACGGGTGATGCATCATGAGGATGCGCCACTTCGCCTTCTTTGCCGCCGGGCTCGTCAGGTCTTTCTCGATCCACTTGAGCGTATCATCGATGCGCTTGCGCGTCTCCCGGTCGAGCGGCATCTCGGAATTGACGGCATTCATCTCGAAGAGGCCCCAGGGATTGCTGTCGACCAACGTGAAGTGCGCCGGGCCGTAATCGAACGAGAATGTGTTGCCGCCGTCGGCCGTGTGGACTGTGCGCCCCTGCGTCGCCGTGAAGAACGCGTCGTAGTAAGGGCCGTCATCGTGATTGCCGTGGATGTAGTAGGCCGGGATGCGCGCGAGGACATCGGGAATCTTGTGGAACCAGTTGTCCTGATACTGATCGTGCTGATAGCCCGTACCGAAAGAAATGTCACCGCCGTGCAGGATGAACTCCGGTGCTTCCTGTACGGCAATCTTCTTGAAGAACGAACTGTTGTGAAAGAGATGCGAGTCTGACAGCGTCAACAGATGAAGGTGCTTTGGTGCCTCTGCCAGCGTCTGAAATGACGCAGCTGCGACCTCGCCGCCGCCCATGACTGTGTATGCATATTCCGTCGCCGGTGCCAGCCCCTCGATGACCGCCGTGTAGACACAGGCCCCGTTCGGGTACTCCTGGCAGGGTTCCTCGCGCTCATACGCGACATCGCCAAGATACTCCGCACCGTCTGCACTGCTCGCCGTCACCTTGAAATCCGCCGGCTCGATGGTCTCCCAGGCGATTGTGATCTGCGTGGCACGCGGGTCCAGAAGATAGGGCCCATTGATGATGTTCTTGTTCATAGTATCTTCCTTCCGAGACCTGACGTAATCCTTGCTTCAACTGCAGCCGAAAAACGGGACACCAAGGGACCGCGGTCCTATTCGTACTCTGATTTCCTCAATGCAAATCATTCTTTCCCTGTATTGATATAATAGTAGAGAAAGAATGATGTTGCAAATCTTTTGTTAAGCTTCTCCGTCCGCTTCTTTGTGCTTCTTAGCCCAGAGCGTCGGCACGATGAGCAGCGTCATGATGACGACCGAGGCAATCCAGAAGTTCGTGATTGTCTCGAAGTGATACGTCGTGACACCGTCGACAACGACCTTTGCCGAATCCATCAAGATGCCGTTGACGATATCCTGCAGAGCTGCGCCGCCGTAAGCGAGCAGGCCGATGACGCCCATCGCCGCACCAGTTGCCTTGCGCGGGCAGAGGTCAACGGCGAGCAGGCCGCCGACAAAGCAGAGGATGACACCGAGGCCGAAGCCGAAGATGGCGACGCAGGCAGCTGCGAGCGTCGGGTCGCCAGCCGGCACGTAGCAGACACCGGTAATGCCGATCAGCATGACGATGCCGAAGACAATCGTCGTGACGGAGTGATGCGAATGGAAGATCTTATCCGAGATGATGCCGGAGAAAAAGGAGCCGACACCGCCGAGAATCGGGGAGAGCGACATGATACTGCCGGCCGTCACGAGGTCAAAGCCCTTTGCTTCCTGCAGGAAGATGACGCCCCAGCTCGAGATGGAATAACGCGAGATGCCGAGGCAGATTGCCGCTGCAGCAAGCAGCCATACGTACGGGTTCTTGATGACCATGAGCTGTGCTTCCTTCGTGGAAACCTGCTGCTCTTTCTTTTCCTGGGCGACTTCGCCCTCAAACTCATTGGCAGACGGCAGGCCGTACGTCTCTGGCCGGTCGCGCATGAAGCGATACATGATGAATGCGAGCACGATGCAGGCGACGCCCGGTACGAAGAAGGCGGCATGCCAGCCGAGGGCGACGATGATCATCGAGGTGCCGAGGTACGTAGCGCCTTCACCGACGTAATGTGCGATACTGAAGACACCGTAGTACGTAGCGAGCTGACTCTTGGCAAACCATTGTGACAGGGAGACGATACACGGTGCTGAGCCCATGCTCTGGAACACACCGTTGACAGCCCAGAGCACGATGAAGACCCAGGTCGTATTGCTCATGCCGAGGATGGCATTGACGATAGCTGCGCCGAGCAAGCCGAGCGGCACGATTTTCTTGATGTTGCAGTGGTCAGCGATGAAGCCGTTGGCGCATTTGCCGATGGCGATGGCGACGAGCATGCCCGCACCCATCATGCCGAGTTCTGTCGGCGTGAAGCCGTCCTGGAGCATCGGCTTCTTCGCGACACCGAGTGTCATGCGCATGACATAGTACATGCCATAGCCGAGGATCATGGCCGTGACGGCCTGAACACGTGCTGTATGATACATCTTCTTGACCACAGCCTTGTCTTGGATGCGAGGCTTATCCGGTCCAGTCAGGAACCATTTCAGCATTTTCTCCACCTTACCTTTCCTACGAAAAAGCAACTTTGATTATTCCTTTTTCTCCAGACTCTCCGGAAAAGACTGGATTTTTTGTGATTTATCAGTATAATAATAGATATGAAGCTCACTTCCTCAAAAGGCAACCATCAAATCATCATTAACTGATCTTTCTGGAGTCTATTATACCGAAATGCTGGCATGGATTTCTCCGTTTTCTTGTTCGGCATTTTGCGAAAACTTATAATTTTTGTTTTAAATTCGCATTTATCCGTGTTCTGGCGCAGAAAGGTCGAAAGATATGTCTATCCTACCATTTGGCAGTCCGAAACAATCGCGATTCGAGCTCGGCAGGCGTCCTCACCTCGAGTCCATCGAGAACCTCGCCGCTACCACACCGTTCGGCACCTTGAAATCACATCATGACGTCGCAGAGATCCTCTTCGTCGAGAAGGGGCATTGCCGCATGCGCCTCAAAGAGGGCAGCCAGCAGCTGCGCACTGAAGATCTCGTCTTGATCAACAGCGATACGCTGCACGACTTCAAGACGAGCAGCTCCTTCATGGGCTTCACGATGCGCATCGGTGCACTCCATCTCTGCGGCCTGGCCCCCGGCCACCTCACCAAACATGACACACCGCTCGTGCTGCATCTCAGCAAAGAAGGGAGGCATGCCTTCTTGCGCGATCTGCTGCGGGAGACGAAACTCCTGGCAGCGCTCAACGGCGAGGACGATGAGCGCCGCGAGATTGGCGCCGCCTTGACGCAGGCCATCGTCGTCGCGGTCACTGCATTGGCCGAGGCAAAGGCGACGAGTGAAGAGAATCCTTCCTACACCATGGGCACGCGCATCAAGGAGTACATCGATGCCCATTACCTCGAGGACCTCAAGCTCCCCGACATCGCCGAGGCGCTCCACATCAACCTCTACTACCTCTCCCACACGTTCAAGGACCTGACGGGTTCTTCGCCGATGCAGTACATCATCCGCAAGCGCATCGAAGAAGCGCAGACGCTGCTGCTCACGACGAACATGACGATTACCGATATCGCCATGCAGTGTGGCTACAACAACTCCAACTACTTTCAGTCTGTCTTCAGCAACATCGTCGGCATGCCGCCCGGCAAGTACCGCAAGACATGGGCTCAGTAGAGCAAAAACGACAGAGACGCCCGCAAGATTTCATGCGGGTGTCTTTTTTATGTGCTATACTATAACAAATAACAATTCTTGATAACAGATTGGAGTATTACATGCCTATGGAATATAAATTGCACATCGGCTGCCACCTGTCCTCGGCCAAGGGCTTTCTCGCCATGGGGCGCGAGGCGTCGCGGCTCGATGCGGACACGTTTGCCTTTTTCACGCGCAATCCGCGCGGCGGCCGGGCGAAAGAGCTCGACCTCGCAGATGTCGAAGCCTTCCTGCAGTACAAGGAAGATGAGGGTATCGTCACGCTTGTCGCGCATGCCCCCTACACGATGAATGCCTGTGCCGCTAAGGAAAATCTGCGGCGCTTTGCGCACGAGGCGATGGCCGACGACATCCAGCGCCTCGAGCACCTGCCCGGCAATCTCTACAACTTCCACCCCGGCAGCCACGTCGGGCAGGGAACTGAGAAGGGCATCGAACTCATCGCACAGCAGCTCAACGATGTGCTCACGCCGGACCAGCAGACGACCGTCCTCTTGGAGACCATGGCGGGCAAGGGCACGGAGGTTGGCCGCACGTTTGAGGAACTGCGCGCCATCATCGACCGCGTCGAACACGATGACAAGCTCGGTGTCTGCCTCGACACCTGCCACGTCTGGGACGGCGGCTACGACATCCGCGAGCACCTCGACGAGGTGCTGACGGAGTTCGACCGCGTCATCGGCCTCGCACGCCTCAAGGCCATCCATCTCAACGACAGCCAGAACAAGCGCGGCAGCCACAAGGACCGCCACGCCCGCATCGGCGAAGGCCATATCGGACTCGATGCACTCGTGCGCGTCGTCCGCCACCCGGCGCTCAAAGACCTGCCCTTCATCCTCGAGACGCCGAACGATGCCGCAGGCTACGCAAGAGAAATCGCTTTGCTGCGCGAAAAAGCAGCACAATGACGTTGTCCCATCAAAAAAACCTGACCAGAAATGGTCAGGTTTTTGCATCCGGTCATCAGGGATGGAAACGGAACGTGTAGCGTCCGTGCGTGTTGACAGGTTCATCATAATCATTGCGCGCAGGGCTGTAGGTGAAGTTCACGATAGCCGCCAGAGCCGCTGCATCCATCTCCGGATAGCCGGAGGATGCTTCAATCTGCGGGCTCTCGACGCCTCCTGAGGCATTGATGATGTAATTGACGGTGACGGTGCCGACAGCCTTCTTCGCCTGCAAGGAAACCGGGTAGGCCGGCTGCGCGGTGCTGAGCTGCTGTGCGTGCACCTTGACGTGCTTGACGTGAGCCGGATCGCGGGCCGGACCGGCCTTTGGCTTGTCTGCATCGCCGCCCGGCTTGCCGTTTGGCGAGCCCTTGGCATTCGGCTTCGCATCAGCAGCAGGATGCTTGGCGGACGGATCCGCTGCATCCGCCTGCTTCTTCTCGGGCTGTTCCTTCTCGTCCTTCCGCTCGGTCTCGATCTCCGGAACGGCGACACTCTGGTCGACGACGATCGGATCTGGCTGCGGCGCATCCGTCTCCGATTCGGCCGGCGCCGCCTCTGCCTCTGAATTGTCATCCGACGGCTGCTCATCCTCTGTCACATTGTCGTAGATCTCGACATCGACGGGATGGCTTTCGGATGAAACGGCCTGGAAGAGGCCCGTCGCGGCCACGATCATCAGGATGATGATATGAACACCACAGGAAATCCCCCAGCCAGCTGCATTTTCTTTATCTTCTCGAAGCATCCTCTGCCTCACTTTCCGCCGGCATCAGCCGCGAGTCCGAACCGGCTGATGCCAGCTTTGCGGAAGTGATCGAGGAGGTCGACGACCTTGCCGTAATCGATGCCCTCATCGGCGCGCACGACAATCGCAAAATGATTGTTGCTGCGGTTTTCCTGCTGCGCCTGCTTGATGAGCGCCTTCTCTTCGATGGGCTGGTCCTCAAGGTACAGCGTACCGTCCTTCTTGAGCGTGACGAGATACGTCACGTTCATCTGCGTCTGAGCACTGGCCGCCTTCGGCATATTGACGTCAACCGTCTTGAGGTTGACCATGTAAAGCGTGCTGATCATGAAAAAGACCAGCAGGAAGAACATGATGTCAATCATCGGGATGATCATGACTTCCGGCTTCGTAAAGCTCCTTCTGTCCCGAAGTCTCATCAGGCTGCCTCCTCTTTGTTCATGCCATCGCACTCAGCGGCAGCCGTCTCGACCATCGAGAAGCACTGCTCCATATCCGTGACGATGTTCTCGATGCGCTGCGAGAAATAAGCATGAACCGTGAGCGAGATGATGGCAACGCAGAGGCCCATAGCCGTAGCGATCAGCGCTTCGCCGACGCCGCCCGTGATGGCCGTAGCCTGTCCCGATTCCAGATTGAAGACCGAGAAGGAAGTGATCATGCCGCTGATCGTGCCGAGCAGGCCGAGCAGCGGTGCCATCGTGACGATGACGCTGAGGTAGTAGAGGCGCTTGCGCATTTTCGCGAGCGCAATGCCGGACTGGATTTCCATGTAAGCAGACGGATTCTTGCGGGCTTCCGGCTTTTTCGTGATGACCGCGAACAGGATGTCAGCCAGGGCGCCACGCGCATGGTCGGCGATCTGCTCGGCCTTCTGCCACTTGTTGTTGGCCAGGGCCAGGTAAAAGTCACGGGCAAACGCGCGGCCAGAATCCATGCGCCGGAAGTACATCGCGCGCTCAATGCCGATTGAGAACACAAAAAGCGAACAGAGCAGCAGTACGTACATGACAATGCCGCCCTTCTGGAAAAACGTGATTCCTGTCGTCAAAAGTTCCATTATGATCTCCTTTTATACCTTTCTATACGATTCATGACAGGTCCTGAGGATCTGTCTTCTATCCTTGACCGCTGTCACGGCTGTCCGCCGAGCCAGTCTTTGAGATTGGCGATTGCCAGTTCTTTCGCGATGAGTCCGTGCGCATTCCAGATGACGGAATCGACCTCTAAGAGGTGATTCTCACGGACAGCTGGCAGCGTCTGCCAGAGCGGATCTTCCCGGAGCTCCTCATACCGCTTTTCCGCCGCTTCTGTGCTGCCGGCGCTGCTCGCACCGTAGCCGCTCGAAAGGACGAGATAATCCGCCTGGAGATCCGGCAGGGATTCCATCGAGATGGCGAGATTGTTCTTCGTCCGGTCGAGCGCCACGACCATCGGGTCCGGCCTGAGGTTGAGCAATTCATACATGAACCGGTTCGTCGCATTGGCGGAGTACGGATAGAGGCGTATCTCTTTCTGCATGATGCGCAGATACGCCACCGTCGCATCGCCGATATGGTTCTTGATGGCGAGTCTTGCCTGCTGCACCGTATCGTAATAGGCGCGCAGGCGCACCTCTCCCCTTTCGCTCTGCCCGATGGCCCTCGCTGCAGCGAGTTCTGTGACCTCTTCTTTCTGCAGGTCAAGCGGCACGACGGGAGCGATCTTGGACAGGGCACGGTACGTATTCCTGTCATAGCTGTCGCGCAGGAGGATGATGTCCGGGCTTGCCTGCTGCACGGCTTCCAAGTTGACCGTCTTCGTCTCCACATTGATGGGAATATTCTCGATGCCCTGCGCTTTCATCGTGTCGTAGAGATACGAGGTCGGGGCAAGGTGCGCTGCCGCAATGGGGATGCCGAGAGACACCGCCGTATCCTCCAGGCCGACGACCACGATGCGCTGCGGGTTCTCCGGAAGGACTGTCCTGCCGTATTTATGGGTGATGACGGTGCGGCCATCTTCTTCCGAAAACATCTTATCGGAGGCATTCTTCGTCTGGATAAATCGATTGGCAAGCTCGGCATCAATCGCCTCTGGCGCATCCGACCGCGGCACATCGGGATCAAAGAGCGCCGTGCTCTTGGCACTGCCGGAAGAAGCCTGGCTGCCGCAGCCAGCCAGCACCGCACTCAGCGCAATGAGCAGTGCGAAAAAGCCCGCGCTCAGAAGCCGGTTACGCATAGGCCTTCTCCTCTTTCGATGCGCTGCCCGCCAGGCGCTCACGGCTCACGTAGGGGATGCAGTACGGTCGGCCGGTGCGCGGATCGCGCAGCAGCTCGGCATCGATCCCGAAGACATCGGCGAGCATCTCTTTCGTGAAGACTTCATCCGGCGTCCCCTCATAGAGGAGCGTGCCGTGCCGCATGGCGAGCAGGTAATCGGCAAAGCGCGCCGCTTCATTGATCTCATGGATGACCATGACAATGGTCTTTCCATAAGCCGTATTGAGGTGGCGCACGAGCGTCAGCACATCCATCTGGTGTGCCACATCGAGGAAGCTCGTCGGTTCATCGAGGAACAGGATCTCTGTGTCCTGCGCGATGGCCATCGCAATCCAGGCGCGCTGGCGCTGGCCGCCCGACAAGGCCTCCACCGGCCGGTCTGCAAAAGCCGTCATATCGGTCTCCTGCAGGGCCCATTCGACCATGCGCTTATCTTCCTGCGTCGTGCGCGCAAAGAAACGCGAACGATGCGGAGCGCGGCCGTAGTTGACGAGTTCCCGCACCGTAAGCCCCGCAGGGGCCATCGGGTTCTGCGGCAGTATGGCGACCTTTTGGGCCAGTTCCCGGCTGTCTTCCGCGAAGATCGAGCGGCCATCGAGGAGCACCTCGCCGCCGAGCGGCGGCTGAATGCGGCAGAGCGTCTTCAAAAGCGTCGACTTGCCGCAACCATTCGCCCCGATGAGCGCCGTCACCTTGTGCGCCGGCACATCTAGGTTCATATTTTCTATGATCACATTCTTGTCGTAGCCGGCCTTCAGATGCCTGGCTGAAAGTTCCATGGATTCCATCCTTCCTTTTCAAGTGATTCCATCGTGCCGTCAGCCCCTGCTGCGCACGAGGATGTACAGGAAATACGGCGCGCCGATCAGAGAGACGATCAGGCCGACGAGCATCTCATCCGGCGCGATGATCACACGGGCTGTGTAATCCGCTGCCACGAGCAGCACGCCGCCCAAAAGAGCCGTCACCGGCAGATAGCGCCTGTGCGCCACGCCGACGAGCCGCCTTGCGATATGCGGGCAGATGAGCCCGATAAACCCGATGCTGCCGCCTACCGCCACACAGGATGAAGCCAGCACGACAGCAGCCATCAGGAACAGGAAGCGCGTCCGGTTCACCCGGATGCCCAGGCCCAGCGCGTTCTCCTCGCGCAAAGCCAGGAGGTCGAGTGTCTCATGGCTCGCCAGGAAAAAGAACGTGATGAGGAGCACGACGAGAAACAGGATGTCCACATGCGTCCAGCTGTTGCCGAAAATACTGCCGATCAGCCAGGTATTGATCTGCTGGAAGCGCGTCGGATCCAGGCCGACGATCAGCAGGATCTGCAGTGCGTGCAGGCCGGCTGTGACGGCAATGCCGTTGAGGACGAGTTTATAGGTAGAGGTCATGCGGCCGCGCTGGTGCGAGAGGAAAAAGACAAGTCCCGCAGCCAGGCCGCCGCCGATGACAGCGGCAAGCGGCTGCTCCCAGATGCCGAGGCCCGTCGCCTGAGGTGTCCCGTAGATGAGCAGCATGACAGCGAGCGCAGCGCCGGCATTGACGCCCAAGAGGCTCGGGCTCGCCAGCTCATTCTTGGAGATGGTCTGGAATACAGCACCAGAGACAGCCAGCCCCATGCCGATGAGGACGGCCAGGATGGATCGCACCATGCGGAAGTCAAATACCGTCAGGACCTCCTCCGGTGTTCCGCCTCCCAGAAGCACGGCAATCAGATGCGCTTTCGTGAAATAGTGGAACCCTGTCGCCAGGTGCAGGAAGAAGAGCCCCGCGAGCAGTGCTGCCAGTGTGAGTAGCGTGGCGAGATAGCGCCTGTTTCCCATCAGCCCCGCACCTCCTTCCGGTTGGCCAGGTAGAGGAAGAACGGCACGCCGACGAGCGCCGTCACAGCGCCGAGCGGGATCTCAAACGGCGGGAAGACCGTCCTGGCCACGATGTCGGCGACTAGGACGAGCAGTGCGCCAAAGAGCGCCGAGAACGGCACGACGAGGCGGTAGTCAATGCCCACGAGGCGCCGCGTGATGTGCGGCACGACGAGTCCGACAAAGCCGACCGGTCCCGCTACCGCCACGGCCGACCCTGCGAGGATCAGCACGGCAAGGCCTGCCCGCAGGCGGATGCGCGAAAGCTTTCCGCCGAGCCCGATGGCCATATCCTCTCCGAAGGAGAGCAGCGTCACCGAGCGGGAGACCGATACAGCAAGGAGGAGTCCCAGGATGGTCCATGGCATGACGCCCAGAATCGAGGCCATCCGGATCCCGCCAATGCCGCCGGCCGTCCAGTAGCTGAGTTCCTGTGCAACGTCAAAGAAGACGACGAGCACCTGCGTGACGGCCATGAATACCGCGCTGACCGCCGTGCCCGCCAGGGCAATGTAGACAGGCGTCAGGCCGTGCTTGAGCGAAGCCAGGACGAGGATGAAAGCCGTCGCGAGCGCCGCGCCGAAAAACGCACTGATGATCGTCACCTGCAGCGAAGCCGCCGGCAGGACAATCATCGCGAGCGCCAGGCCGAAGCTCGCGCCGGCGTTGATGCCGAGGATGGACGGGCTGGCCAGCGGATTGTTCGTCACGCCCTGCATGAGCGCGCCCGCCACCGCAAAACTCAGGCCGCAGACAAGCGCTGCCAGAAGGCGTGGCAGCCGCAACGTCCAGACCACGAGGTCAGAAGGATCCTGGCTGCTGCCAGCCTGCAGCGCGTGCAGCACGCCCGCCAAGGAAATATCGCGCACGCCGACCGTCAGCGAGAAAAGCGCGAGGGCGGCGAGCAAGGCGAGCAGTATGCCCGCCAGCAGTGCCGTCCGCTTTGTGGATGCCATCGTATCGCTCCTCTCGTCAGAAGTCAGCCGTCAGCGAGAGCATGAAGGTGCGCGACTTGCCGAGGAAGATGCCGTTGTTCTGGAGCGCGCGCCAGTAGTTGCGGTTCGTGACGTTGTAGACATCACCGCGCAGCGTGAGCGGCACACCGCCAGACTTGAATTTATAGCGCGCACCGAGATCCCAGGTCGCCCACGGCGAAACGCGGAAGCTGTTGGCCTCGTTGATGTACGACGAGCTGTTGTAGGTGAGCTTCGTCGTCAGCGTCAGGCCCGGAACCGAAGCAATGTCCTGCTCAAGGCCCATGACGCCATTCCAGCGCGACGTCGCGGCGACGCGGTTGCCGTCGTAGAGGCCGCCTTCCGTATTGCGATACGTCGCATCGAGGAACATCAGGCCACCCATGAGACGCGTGCCCTTGCGCGGCTCACCGAAGACATTCCACTCAAGGCCGCGGTGGCGCACCTCGCCGTTCGGCGCATAGATCTTCGTAGCCGAATTCTCGAGGAGCGTCGGGGATTTGATGTCGAAGGCGGAGAGCGTCGATGCCCATCTGCTGAAGTCGTATTTCACGCCGACCTCATACTGCTTCGTCTTGAACGGCGCAAAGGCTTCGCCGTAATTCGCTGCATCCGTATCCGTGACGAGAGAATCGCCGGCATCGAGACCCTGCATGTAGTTGGCGTAGAGCGAGACGTTCTTCTGCGGCTTGTAGACGAGTGCAAAGGCCGGCGTGAAGACCGACTCATCGTAATGCGTCTTGACCGCGCCCGTCGTCGTATTGTAGGTATCCACCTTGACGCGCTGCTCGCGGCCGCCGAGCACGAACTGCCACTTGTCATTCGGCGTCGTGATCGAGTCCATCAGCGCCACGCCCGTGAACGTGTTCTCATCATTTTTCGGTGCAGACCAGCTGTACGGATTCTCAGGCGTCTGGAAGACGATGTTCCAGATATTCGTCTTGAGGCCCGATGCCACCGTGCGGTTGTTCATGTAGCGCGTGTAGTGGATGCGGTTCGCCGCCACCGTGAGCTCATGCTTGAGGTCGCCCGTGAAGAATTTGCCGCGCACGCCGGCCTCGGCCGAATCCGCCTTGTTGATCTGGTTGTTGTACGAGTATTTCATCGTCGCCGCGCCGCTGAGGCCAGAGAGCGAGAAGTTGTTGTAGAAGTACTCCATCTTCGTGTTGCGCAGGCCGTAGGAGAAGTATCCCGTCCAGTCCTTGCTGAGGTCGTACTCGCCGTGCAGCATGCCGTACTGCTCGTGGATGGAGCGGTAACCGCCGTCGGCGCCGAACTTCGTTCCGCGCGGCACCTTGAACATGCTCGACATCGTCGCAAGCGCCTTGCTGCCGATCGTCACCTGGTACTGCTGGTCCGATACCTTGTTGTAGACATAGCCGTAATCAAAGCCGAGGCGGTAGCGGTCGCCCTTGTAGTCTGCACCGACCGTGATGGAGTCCGTGCGCATGTGCTCATCAAACGAAGTGCCGCCGTTGCGGTTCAGGACATTGACGCGCAGGCCGGCCTTGCCGTCATCTGTGCGCCTGCCGAAGTCGACCTGCTGCGTGAAGACCCCGCCGTTGCCGTACGAGATCTTGACGCGGTTCAAGGGCTCACTGCCGGCACGCTTCGTGATGTAGTTGATCGTGCCGCCCAGGGAACCGTTCGGCGCGATGCCGGCGAGAATGGCACTCGGTCCCTTGAGCACGTCGACGCGGTCCACGCCCTCGACACCGCCGTAAAAGCGCGGCGCGATGCCGTAGAGGCCGTTGAGCTGGACATCCTGCTGCTGTGCCTTGAAGCCGCGGATATTCCAGGCGCTTGAGACGCCCGAGAGCGTCTGGTCGCTGACCGACGGATCGTGGACGATGACATCATCGACAGTCGAGACCTGATTGTCTTCCATCATCTTGTCCGTGTAACCCGTGATGTTGAATGGCACATCGAGCGTCGGGTGGTCGCCGAGCACGCCGAGCTGTACCTCTGTCGCCACCTGGCCGCCCGGATACGCCTTCTCGGGCGCCGGTTCTTCCGTCGATTCCGCTACCGGTTCCACAGATGCTGGAGCTTGTTCCGCTTCTGCAGGCTCCACCGGCTCTGCCGACTTCTCTGCATAGATATCGCTCGAGCCGAAATCGTAGATTTCGTCCTGAGCTGCCGCCATGGCCGGCTGAGCCACGAACGGGGAAACGATGGCCAGGCTGGCCAAGGCCAGCGCAATCCTGCTGTACAAAATACGTTCCTTCATGCTACACCTCTTCGATCCTATCTTCCTCTGGCTATTATTTGATAGTCATTCTCTTTGATAAACCTTTTCGTATTGTATAGCTGATGATAGTGATTGTCAATATATATCGCAAAAATTAATCCGCTTCCAACTAGTATCCAATTGTACGCGTTGTACGCGAGAAAAGGATTACAGAACACAAAGAGCCGCAGCTCCAAAAAAGGAGCTGCGGCTCTTCACTGTATATCGTAGAGAGAGTTATGAGGGAAAACTAGGTTCAATCACCAGCGACCTGCATCAGTCGGTGATGGAGATCGTGTGGGAGGGTTCTGTCTTTTCCGTCTGTTTCGGCAGGCAAACCGTCAGGACGCCGTCCTTATAGTCAGCCGTAGCCTTTTCCTCATCGACGTTGTCGATGTAGAACGAGCGGCTCATCGAACTCGAGCGGCGCTCGCGGCGGACGTAATTGCCCTTTTCGTCTTTCTCGTCGTTGTTTTCGGATTTCTTCGTGGCAATCGTCAGGTAATGATCCTCATACGTCAGGGAGATATCCTCTTTCTTGAGGCCCGGCAGTTCAGCCGTGAGCTCATAGCTCGTACCATTGTCCTTGACATCGACCTTGAAGTCCGGAGCCTTGAAGTTCGTCAGGAACGGCTCATCGAAGACATCAAACAGACGATCAAAATCATTTTCTTCTTTTGCGAGATCATGACGCGATGCAAATGGAACCAAACCAAACATAAAGCAAATCCCCTTTCTGCAACTTGCCGGAGTGGCACGCTGATGCGTGTTGCTGTCCGGGAACTTTTGAACAATTCGATGAAGTCTCGGGCGCTCGCCCCTTCAGATCTCTCGATCTCTTCTCCGGGGCTCTCTCCCTCGCTTCAATTCTTATTGTACCACTATTAGTCAAAATGTCAATAGGTCAAATAGTAAATTTTAAAAATCGATTCCACTTTTTTCGCCCCTGCTTTATAATAAAGCCATACGTTTTGTTTTAGCGCAACGTTCCTACGAACAGAAGGGGTATCTTGATGGCATATACACGCGATGCACACGCAGGCGCCGGGCAGGCAATGACGGACCTGCCTCCCATGCAGGTTTTCTTCCAGACTGCCAGGCAGCAGCTCGAGCAAGAGTGAGCAAAGTTCCACGTCCTGCGCTCCTGCCACTACTGCTCCTGCCTGAATCTCGACTACTAACTGTCGAGGGATGTCCGCTTCAATGAAATGCTGTTCCAGGAGGCTTCCATCAACGACGCCGTCCGCCTTGGCATGTACGAGACGGACCCCGTACATGGCATCCGCCAGATGATGGCGCGCATCGGCCGGCAGCTCGAAGCCGACCGCATCGTCCTGGCCGAAGAACAGGGCGATTTCCTCCATCTCACCTATCGGTGGAATGCCGAGGGAATCCTGCCGCTCGGCGACGACTTTCAGCCTGTCCCAAGGTCCGACATGCGCCCCGTCTTCGCCCGCTTTGCCAAGGAGAGCAGCTTCAGCATCCCCGACATGGATATCTACTGGCAGGAGAATCCAGATGTCTCCCCGCACATCCCGGGTCTGAAGCGCGTCGCGCTCGCCCGCCTCGCGCTCGACGGCGAACCGCTCGGCTACATCGAAGCCATCAATCCGTCGGACAAAAAATTCCATTACGCATCCGATCTGCTGGCCTCGCTGACGCGCTTCTTCGCGATCCTGCTGCGCAACCGCGACATGATGAAGCGCCTCGACCGCCTGAGCAAGTCCGATCAGCTCACGGGGCTGCTGGAACGGCTGCAGGCGCACTTTGAGGCGGCAAAGATCAGCATCGCGCTCGGCTGTACCACAACTGCTACGCCGATCGACAACATCGATGATGTGCTGAAACATGCCGATGCGCTGATGTACCGCCAGAAACTCGAGCAACATCGCCAGAAGAACGGCTTCTAGAGCGCCCTGCGGGCAAAGCAAAGAGCCGCAATCCTTTTGGATTGCGGCTCTTTTGCTGCCTGAGAGCACCCTTTTGAGCGCCCTCTCTATGCAAGTTTCCCGTCAGCGGGAATTATTTGTTCATTGCTTCCTGTACAGCAACAGCGACAGCGACCGTCATGCCGACCATCGGGTTGTTGCCTGCGCCGATGAGGCCCATCATGTCGACGTGTGCCGGAACGGAGGAAGAACCTGCGAACTGAGCATCGCCGTGCATGCGGCCCATCGTATCCGTCATACCATAGGAAGCCGGGCCGGCTGCCATGTTATCCGGATGGAGCGTACGGCCCGTGCCGCCGCCCGATGCAACGGAGAAGTACTTCTTGCCCTTCTCGATGCAGGCTTTCTTGTAGCAGCCCGCGACCGGATGCTGGAAGCGGGTCGGGTTCGTGGAGTTACCCGTGATGGAGATATCGACATCTTCGTGCTCCATGATGGCAACGCCTTCCTGGACGGAGTCAGCGCCGTAGCACTTGACCTTTGCGCGCTCCGGATCCTTGCCGTATTTGATCTCTTCGACAATGTTGAGCTTGCCCGTCTTGAAGTCGTAATCCGTCACGACATACGTGAAGCCGTTGATGCGGCTGATGATCTGGGCAGCGTCCTTGCCGAGGCCGTTGAGGATGACGCGCAGCGGGTTCTTGCGGACCTTGTTTGCCGTCTTGGCGATGCCGATAGCACCCTCAGCAGCTGCGAAGGACTCGTGGCCTGCGAGGAATGCGAAGCAGCCAGCATCCTCGGAGAGGAGCATAGCGCCGAGGTTGCCGTGGCCGAGACCGACCTTGCGGTGGTCAGCAACAGAACCCGGTACGCAGAAAGCCTGGAGGCCTTCGCCGATAGCCTTAGCGGCATCAGCAGCCTTCGTGCAGCCCTTCTTGATGGCGATTGCAGCGCCGAGCGTATACGCCCATTTTGCATTCTCGAATGCGATCGGCTGCAGGTCCTCTACGATCTGATACGGGTTGATGCCCTTCTCGTCGCAGACCTTCTTGGCATCCTCGATGGAAGCCAGACCATACTGTTTGCAGACTTCGTTGATTTTATCAATACGGCGCTCATAGCCTTCGAATAATGACATTCTATTCATTCCTTCCTTTTACCTTGAAACTCGGAAATCATCAAGCGGGGAGATTACTCTTCGCGCGGATCGATGAACTTGACACCGTCAGCGAAGCGGCCCTTCGTGCTCGTGTTGGCCTTGATTGCCTCATTGGCATCCTTGCCAGCGCGGACAGCTTCCATGACTTTGCCGAGCTGCACGACTTCGTAGCCGATGATGCGGCCCTCTTCGTCGAGAGCGAGCTTCGTGACATAGCCTTCTGCGAGTTCGAGGTAACGCGGGCCCTTCTTGAGCGTGCCGTAGAGCGTACCGACCTGGCTGCGCAGGCCCTTGCCGAGGTCATCGAGACCAGCGCCGACCGGCAGGCCGTTGTCGGAGAACGCCGTCTGGCTGCGGCCATAAGCGATCTGCAGGAAGAGCTCACGCATAGCCGTGTTGATCGCATCGCAGACGAGGTCCGTGTTGAGTGCTTCGAGGACCGTCAGGCCCGGAAGGATTTCGGCAGCCATGGCAGCAGAATGCGTCATGCCCGAGCAGCCGACCGTCTCAACGAGGGCTTCCTGGATGATGCCGTCTTTGACGTTGAGCGTCAGCTTGCAGGCACCCTGCTGCGGAGCGCACCAGCCAACACCATGCGTCAGGCCGCTGATGTCCTGGACGTTCTTGGATTTTACCCATTTGCCTTCTTCAGGAATCGGGGCAGCACCATGGTGTACTTCCTGTGCTACGCATGCCATGTCTTCCACTTTCTGTGAATAAGCAATCATTGTTCGTATTCCTCTCTTTTCTAAAATATAATACTGAGGTGCATTCTCTCTGGGGCCAGCATAGAGGGCAGTCACCTGCCCTTCCTTGCTCAAGGGAATGCTGCCTCTATCTCGCTATTAAAGCTCTACGAGGTTCTTGCCCGTCATTTCTTTCGGGATGTCGAGACCAGCGAGCGTCAGGAGCGTCGGGGCGATATCGCACAGAGCGCCGTCCTTGACGGATTTGACGCGGTCCGAAACGACGATGAACGGAACAACGTTCGTCGTGTGCTTCGTGAACGGCTGGTTGTTGACGTAGTCCATCATCTTGTCGGCATTGCCGTGATCTGCCGTGATGCAGACCTCGCCGCCGACTTCCTTGATGGCTGCAACGAAGCGGCCGACGCAGGAGTCAACCGTCTCAACGGCCTTGACGACTGCCGGGAAGACACCCGTATGGCCGACCATGTCGCAGTTCGCGTAGTTGAGGATGATGAAGTCGTACTTCTCGGAGCGGATGGCTTCGCAGACCTTGTCCGTAACTTCAACCGCACTCATCTCCGGCTTGAGGTCGTAGGTAGCGACCTTCGGGCTCGGGACGAGGATGCGGTCCTCGCCCTTGTACGGCTCCTCGACACCGCCGTTGAAGAAGAACGTGACGTGCGCGTACTTCTCCGTCTCGGCGATGCGGAGCTGCGTGAGGCCGTGATCCTGGATGATCTCGCCGAGCGTCTTGTCGATGTGCTCCGGCGGGAAGGCGACAGCTGCATTCATGCCGTCCTCATACTGGGAGAACGTGGCGAACGGAACCTTGAGGTTCTCGTCGCGCTCAAAGCCGTCGAATTTCTCATCGACGAATGCATGCGTGAGCTGGCGCGCGCGGTCTGGGCGGAAGTTGAAGAAGATGGCACCGTCGCCGTTCTTCATGCCTTCATAGCCCTTGACGACGAACGGCACGACGAACTCATCGTTGACGCCATTCTCGTAGCTTGCCTTGAGGCCGGCTACCGGGTCGTCTGCTACGACGCCCTCTGCATGAGCGATGGCCTCATAGGCCTTCTGCTCGCGGTCCCAGCGATGATCGCGGTCCATCGCGTAGTAGCGGCCAGCGACCGTCGCGATCTTGCCGACGCCAATCTCCTTGCACTTTGCTTCGAGTTCCTCGAGATACGGCTGTGCGCTCTGCGGCGGCACATCGCGGCCATCGAGGAAGGCGTGGACGTAGACGTCCTTGACGCCCTGCTGCTTGGCCATCTCGAGGAGTGCGTAGAGGTGACCCTGGTGGCTGTGCACGCCGCCCGGGGAAACGAGGCCGAGGAGGTGGACAGCGCCGCCATTTGCCTTGGCATCCTGCATGACCTTGACGAGGACTTCGTTCTTGAAGAAGTCGCCGTTCTTGATGTCGCGCGTGATGCGCGTGAGCTGCTGATAGACGAGGCGGCCGGCGCCGATGTTCGTGTGACCGACTTCCGAGTTGCCCATCTGGCCGTCCGGCAGGCCGACGAATTCGCCGGAAGCCTGCAGATGGCTCGTGTTGTAGTTTGCCATGAGGCCGTCGAGGACAGGCGTCTTCGCAGCTTCTACTGCATTGCTCTTATCGAGCTTGCCACCGATGCCGCAGCCATCCATGATGATGAGTGCGATCGGTGCGTGTTTGATCTTTGCCATTTTGGATAAATACTCCTTCTAAAGGAAGAAAAACCAATCAGAAGTTTACGATCTCGCTGAAGTCCTTAGCCTTGAGCGATGCACCGCCGACGAGGGCGCCATCGACATTCGGCTGCTTCATGAGGTCTTTGATCGTAGCCGGCTTGACGCTGCCGCCGTACTGGATGCGGATGCCGTCAGCTGCTTCCTGGCCGAATTCTGCGGCAACCGTCTTGCGGATGTGCGCGCAGACTTCCTCAGCCTGCTCGAAGGAAGCCGTCTTGCCCGTGCCGATAGCCCAGATCGGCTCGTAAGCGATGACGATCTTTGCTACTTCTTCCGGCTGGAAGCCAGCGAGGGCAGCCTTGACCTGACCAGCGACGAAGTCGAGGTATACACCAGCTTCGCGCTGCTCGAGGGACTCACCGCAGCAGATGATCGGCGTGATGCCTGCAGCGAAAGCAGCATGAGCGCGCTTGTTGACGCCCTCATCCGTCTCGCCGAAGTAACCGCGGCGCTCGCTGTGGCCGAGGACGCAGTAATCTACGCCGATCTCATTGAGCATGCCCGTGGAGATCTCGCCCGTGAACGCGCCGTGATCTTCCCAATGAACGTTCTGTGCGCCGACGTGGATGTTCGTGCCGAGTGCTGCATCTGCGACAGCTGCGAGAGCCGTAGCCGTCGGGCAGACGACGACCGTCACCTTGGCATCCTTGACGAGCGGAGCCAGGCCGCGGACGAGGTTCTTGCCCTCGACGATCGTGTTGTTCATCTTCCAGTTGCCTGCAATGATTGGAGTTCTTGCCATTTTTGAAATACCCCCTAATGCTGTATCAGATGATGAGGAGGTCCGCCTTGCGGGCCCCCTCACCCAAAACTTGCTTCTCTTATTTGTCAGCCAGAGCTGCAATGCCCGGCATCTCTTTGCCTTCGAGGAACTCGAGCGTAGCACCGCCGCCCGTCGAAACGTGCGAGATCTTGTCCGTCAGGCCCGTCTTCTTGAGGGCTGCAACGGAGTCGCCGCCGCCGACGATGGAGATAGCGCCATTTTCCGTAGCCTTGGCGACAGCCTTAGCAACAGCGAGCGTGCCTTTTGCAAAAGCATCAAACTCGAATACGCCCATCGGTCCGTTCCAGATGACCGTCTTAGCGCCTTCAAGAGCCTTCGTGTACTCTTCCGACGTCTTCTCGCCGGAATCGAGTGCCTGCCAGCCATCCGGTACTTTGTCGACGTCAACCGTCTTCGTGTTGGCATCGGCAGCGAACTTGTCGGCAATGACGAGGTCGACCGGCAGGACGACCTTGACGCCCTTGTCTTCTGCTTTCTTGAGCAGCTCACGAGCGAGATCGTACTTGTCCGGCTCGCAGAGGGAATCGCCAATCGGCAGGCCCTTGGCTGCATCAAACGTATGAGCCATGCCGCCGCCGATGATGATCGTGTCGACCTTGTCGATCATGTTGCTGATGACGCCGATCTTATCGGAGACCTTTGCACCGCCGATGATGGCAACGAACGGATGCTGCGGGTTCTCAAGCGCCTTGCCGATGTAGTTGATTTCTTTCTCCATCAGGAAGCCTGCGACCGTCTCGATGTACTTCGGAACGCCTGCGTTCGAAGCGTGAGCGCGGTGGGAAACGCCGAATGCATCATCGACTGCGAGGTCGCAGCCGGAAGCGAGCTGCTTTGCGAACTCAGGATCGTTCTTCTTCTCTTCCTTGTGGTAGCGGAGGTTCTCGAGCAGCAGGACATCGCCCGGCTTCAGCGCAGCTTTTGCAGCATCCGCCTCTGCACCGACGCAGTCGGAAGCCCACTTGACATCGCGGCCGAGCAGTTCCGAGAGGTGCTTGACGAGGTACTTCGTCGAGAACTTGTCCTCGCGTGCCTCGGTCGGACGGCCGATGTGGCAGGCGATGACGAGAGCTGCACCGTGGTCGAGCAGGTAGTTCAGAGTCGGCAGCGTGCGGACCATGCGCGTGTCGTTCGTGATGTTCATCTTGTCGTCGAACGGGACGTTGTAGTCGACGCGGACAAATACCTTTTTGCCGTTGACGTCAACATCTTTGATGGTTTTCTTGTTCATCGTAAAACCTCCAAGGTCATTTTCTCATAAAAAATGAGGCCCGGCCCAAACAAACGGCCGGACCTCAAGAGATCTTCTACTGTATTCAGTTGAGAACTCTTAATTCAATTACTTTACTTCCTCAGCGAAGTACTTGATCGTGCGAACCATCTGGCTCGTGTAGGAGTTCTCGTTGTCGTACCAGGAAACAACCTGTACGAGGGAGTTGCCGTCGCCCGTGTGGGAAACCATCGTCTGCGTAGCATCGAACAGGGAGCCATAACGCATGCCGACGATATCCTTCGAAACGATCTCGTCTTCGTTGTAGCCGAAGGACTCCGTAGCAGCAGCCTTCATAGCAGCGTTGATGCCCTCAACCGTGACTTCACCCTCAACAACAGCGTAGAGCAGCGTCGTGGAGCCCGTCGGGGTCGGAACGCGCTGTGCAGCACCGATGAGCTTGCCGTTCAGGTCCGGCAGAACGAGGCCGATAGCTTTAGCAGCACCCGAGGAAGCCGGAACGATGTTCTCGGAAGCAGCACGGCTGCGGCGAAGGTTACCCTTGCGCTGCGGGCCATCGAGGACCATCTGGTCGCCCGTGAAAGCGTGGATCGTCTGCATGATGCCGCTCTTGATCGGAGCGAACTTGTTCAGAGCGTCAGCCATCGGAGCGAGGCAGTTCGTCGTGCAGGATGCAGCGGAGATAACTTTCGTGCCAGCCGGGATCGTCTTGTGGTTCGTGTTGAAAACGATCGTCGGGAGGTCGTTACCAGCCGGAGCGGAGATAACAACTTTCTTAGCGCCTGCTGCGAGGTGAGCGGAAGCCTTTTCCTTGGACGTGTAGAAGCCCGTGCACTCGAGAACGACATCTACATCGTGCTTAGCCCAAGGAATGTCTTTTGCATCGCGCTCAGCATAGATCTTGATCGTCTTGCCTTTGACCGTGATCGTGCCAGCTTCGTCATCAGCGGAGACCGTGTCAGCATACTCGTATCTGCCCTGGGAAGAATCGTACTTCAGCAGGTATGCGAGCATGGACGGCTTCGTGAGATCGTTGATTGCAACGACTTCATAACCCTCAGCATCGAACATCTGACGGAATGCGAGACGACCGATACGGCCAAAACCATTGATAGCAACTTTTACTGCCATTTGAAAATTACCCCCTAAATAGTCTTAGAAGTTTCAGTTCTTACAGCTCTAATGATACAATAAACGCCGTCCAAATGTCAATGGTTTTGTCATAAATTGAAGCAATTACAGTCGCGGTAAAAATGTATATTGTCAGAATATTTTGCTCTTAATTTCCAACAAGAATTTTCTCCCTTGTGACGGTCGAGAACACTGATAAACAATAGGAAGTCAACCCTTTCCATAGAAAAGCTGACAAGCATTTTTGCTTGTCAGCTTTTCTATTATACATAAATTATATTAATACTTCAGGGAAATATCATTCCCCATCCGCAGTCGTCTGCTCCTCTTTCTCCATCTTCTCGAGGGCCAGCAATGCCTGCACGAGGATGGCGCACTCGAGGCGCTTTTTCTGGATCTCACAGCCGACTTCGTACGGCTTGCGGATATCGCCGTGGAAGAGGTCGGCATTGGCGTGGCAGCCGCCCGAACAGAAGAAGCGCGCCCAGCAGTCGCGGCACTTCTCTTTGTTGAGCACATGGCTCTCGCGGAAGTACTGAGGAAGCTCTGTATTCGTGATGCCGTCGTAGATCGTGCCGAGCTTGTAGCCCTCGCGGCCGACGAACTGGTGGCACGGGTAGAGATCGCCGTTTTCGGACACGGCGACGTACTCATGGCCGGCACCGCAGCCGGAGAGGCGCTTGGCGACGCACGGGCCGTTCGAGAGGTCCATGTTGAAGTGGAAGAACCAGAAGCCCCTGCCCTCGCGATGGCGCTTCATGTAGGCCTCCGTCAGGCGGTCGTACTCCTCGCGGATGCGCGGCAGGTCCTCCTCCGTGAAGCCGAGCGGGCTGTCCTTCATGACGACCGGCTCGACCGAGAGGATGTTGAAGCCCTCGTCGACCATCGAGAGGACGTCCTTCGTGAAGTCCATGTTGTTGTGGGTGTAGGTGCCGCGCAGATACGTGTAGACGCCGCGGTAATCCCAGTCGCCGCCCTTGCGGCTCGCGATGCACTTCTTGAAGTTCTTGACAATGCGGTCGTAAGTGCCGTGGCCGCCCGCGTCCGGGCGCATGGCATCGTTGACTTCCTTGCGGCCGTCGAGCGAGAGCACGAGCGAGAAGTCGTTGTCGTTGAGCCACTTGATGTTCTCGTCGTTCAGCAGCATGCCGTTCGTCGTCATCGTGAGCTTGAACTTCTTGCCCGTCTCCTTCTCGCGCTGGCGGGCGTACTCCGTCACAGCCTTGACTGTCTTCATGTTCATCAGCGGCTCGCCGCCGAAGAAGTCGACCTCGCAGTGCTTGCGCGGGCCGCAGCTCTCGATGAGGAAGTCGATGGCGCGCTTGCCGACCTCCGGCGTCATGACGGCGCGCTCCTGACCGTAGCTGCCGCCGTCGCCGAAGCAGTACTTGCAGCGCAGGTTGCAGTCCTGGGCGACCATGAGGCAGATGGACTTGATGAGGCCCTTCTGCTTGAACGTCGGCGGCACATCGATGTCCGGCGCGAAGAGCTCGCCCATCTCCATGAGCTCATGGAGTTCCCCGAGCGCCTCGCGCAGATCCGCTTCCGGATACGCATCCTTGAGGGCCGCCACGACTGCCTCGTCATTCGCGCCGTCGAACGTGTCCATCATGTCGTAGATCATCTTGTCGATGACGTGGACGGCTCCGCTGTTGATGTCGAGCAGGATGTAGTGGCCGCCCTGCTCGAATTTATGGATTTTCGCTTTCATCAGTTACTCCTTGATAGAAAAAAGCCTTCCCAGATGGGAAGGCTCTTCACGAAACATTATTTCTCGCAAACCTGGTTGCCTACCGTGCAGGAAGTCTTGCAAGCAGACTGGCAGGATGCCTGGCACTCGCCGCAGCCGCCCGTCTTGAGCGAAGCCTGCATCGAAGGTTTGTTGACCGTCTTGATGTGTTTCATCGTCAGCCCTCCTAACTAGATAAAATCATATCTTCTTTTATTTTATCTGTTTTCGCCTGTATTCGCAAGAATTTATTTTGTGCAGGACACCATGCGGCGCTCAGCAAACGTCACGAGCCCGAGGCCGACCATCGCGGCGAGCTCCTCGGCCGCGCCGAAGTTCACAGCGACAGCATCGGAGATGTGCGCGTCTGAACCGAGCGTCACATAGCGGCCGCCGAGCTCGCGGTAACGCGCGTAGACGGGCATGAGCTCCTTACAGGCAAGGCGGCTGCCGAGGCGGCGCGTGTTGAGCTCGAGGACGGTATCCGTCTCGATGGCCGCGCGCAGGATCCTGTCGATATCCTCCTGGAATGTCCCGTAGGAGACTTCTGGGTTCGCATAAGGCGCATAGCGCGAGATGTAGTCGATATGGCCGAGCACATCGATGTGGGCGCCGTAGCGGCGGACATTCTCTGCCATGAGCTCATAATAACGATGAAACGCTGCTTCTTTGCTCTTGCCCTCGTAATAGGCCGGGTAGTAGATGTCCTGGCCGTCGACGATGTGCTGGGAGCCGATGACGAGGTCGAAGGGCTCCTGCTCGAGGAAGTGCAGGTTGCCCTCAAGGATGGCCTCATTCATGCCGATCTCGATGCCGAGGCGCAGATTGTCGCCGCGGTACGGCTCATAGGCCTGCCAGTACGCCTGCGGGTCAAAGGAAAAATCCATCTCGCCCGGGTAGTCGAGGTCGAGGTGCTCGGTGAAGACAAGCCCTACGCCGGCCTTCTCGGCCATCGCGATGGCGTCGGCCGCCTTCATCTCGGAGTCGGCCGAGAAGGTCGTGTGGCTGTGACTGTCAAAGATCATGGTCCATCAGCCTTTCTCTTCTTCGATAGCCGGGACCTTCGCGCGGATGATGACCATCGCGATGGCCAGGCAGATGATGCCCGTCAAGAGGCCGAGCCAGCCGTTCTCCGTCAGGCCGTCCACGATGTAGCCGAAGAAGCTGCAGGTCGCGACGACGCCGACGTACGGCAGCTGCGTGCTGACGTGGTCGATGTGGTGGCACTGTGCGCCGGCCGATGCGAGGATCGTCGTGTCGGAGATTGGCGAGGCGTGGTCGCCGCAGACAGCGCCCGAGAGGACGGCCGCCACGCAGACGACGAGCATGCTCGGGTCATTCATGCCGAGCACGGCAATGGCAATCGGAATCAAGATGCCGAACGTGCCCCACGACGTGCCCGTCGCAAAGGCGAGGCCCGCCGCCACGAGGAAGAAGATCGGCGGCAGGAACATGATGATGGAGGCATGGGCGCTGACGATTGCGCCGACGAAGCCGCCGAGGTTCAGGTAGTCCTTGCTGCAGATGCCCGAGAGCGTCCAGGCGAGGCAGAGGATGAAGATGGCCGGCGTCATCGCCTTGAAGCCCCAGCCAAAGCTGTCGCAGAAGGCATTGAACGTGATGATGCGGCGCGGCAGGTAGAGGACACCTGTGAAGACGAAGGCGATGAAGGAGCCGAGCACGAGCGACTTGGCCGAATCGCAGTTCGCAAATGCCTCCGCAATCGTCTTGCCCTCGTGGATGCCGCCCGTGTAGAGCATGCCGTAGACGCAAGCTGCGATGAGCACGAGGAGCGGCAGGATGAGGTCGATGATCTTGCCGTGGCCGAGCTCCATGTCGGCCGACTTCTGCTCGGCGTCAGCGTACTCCTTCGGGATGACGAACTTCTTGCTGTTCGCGCGGATGCTCTCACCCATCGCCGCGAAGTCGCGGGCCGTCCAGATGATGAAGAGCATGAAGAGGATCGTCAGCCAAGCGTAGAGGTTAAACGGGATCGTCTGCAGGAAGAGACTGAAGCCATCAATCGTGCTGTCTTCCGGCAGCGAAGAACCGACGGCGGCGGCCCAGCTCGAGACTGGCGCGATGATGCAGATTGGCGCCGCCGTCGCATCGATGATGTAGGCGAGCTTCGTGCGCGCGACCTTGAGCTTGTCCGTGACCGGGCGCATGACGGTGCCGACAGTCAGGCAGTTGAAGTAATCGTCGATGAAGATGACGATGCCTAAGAGTGCCGTCAAGAGGAGCGCACTGCGCTGTCCCTTGATGGTCTTCGAGGCCCATTCGCCGTAGGCGCGCGTCGCGCCCGAGCGGCTGATGGCCGCGACGAGGATGCCGAGGATGACGAGGAATACGAGGATGTTGACGTTGCTGCCGACTTTGTCGGACATGACGGTGAACATCGTGAGGATGGATTCGAGGATGTTGCCGCCCGTGAACAGCAGGGCACCGGAGAAGATGCCGATGATCAGGGACATGTACACCTCTTTTGTCCAAAGAGCCAGCACGATCGTGATGATCGGCGGCAGGACGGACCAGGCTGTTGCTGCCATTATCATACCTACTTTCTTATATATGGTTTGCTTATTGATACAGACATATTCTATAACAAGATTGTCATAGTAGCAAATACTTTATGCATTTTCCTGCACAGAAAAGGCGTCGGCAAGGCGACCGAATTCTTCAAGCGTCAAGGTCTCGCCGCGGCGCGTCGGATCGATGCCCGACTGCTCGAGCGCATCGCGCACGGCCTCCTTCTGGAAGCCGCCGCCCTTCAGGGCGTTCATGAGCGTCTTGCGGCGCTGGCCGAAGGCAGCCTTGACGACGCGGAAGAAGAGCTTCTCGTCCCGCACGGCCACGGCCGGCTCCTTGCGCACGCGGCACGAGACGACGACGCTCATGACCTCCGGCGCGGGGATGAAGGAGCGCGGCGGCACGTCGAGCACGATCTCGGGCTCCGTGTAGTACTGGACGGCGACCGAGAGCGCGCCGTAGATGCGCGAGCCCGGCTTGGCCGTCATGCGCTCCGCCACTTCCTTCTGGACCATCGTGACCATGTGCGTGATGGGCAGATGGCGCTCGAGGAGCGCCATGAGGATCGGCGTTGTGATGTAGTACGGCAGGTTGGCCGCGACCTTGAACGGCGCCTCGCCCATGATCTCGGGGATGTTGACCTTGAGGATGTCGCCCGGCACGATGCGCACGTTGTCGTACGCCTTGAGCGTCTCCTTGAGAACGGCCGGCAATTTCTTGTCGAGCTCGACGGCCGTGACATCGGCGCCGGCCTCGGCGAGGCCCTGCGTCAGCGTGCCGATGCCCGGGCCGATCTCCAGGACGCGGTCGCCCGGCTTGACCTCAGCGGCATCGACGATGCCCTGCACGATGCGCGCATCGATGAGGAAGTTCTGGCCGAGCTTCTTGCTCATGCGCAGGCCGAACGCCTTGAGGATGTGCATCGTGACCTCGCGGCTCGCGATCTTCGGCTGCAGTACCTTCTCGTCTTCTTTATTCATGACTCTCCTCCTGCTCTCTGTTCTCACGCTCCATATCCTCGAGGGCGCGGTCAAATTCTTCTCGCGACACGCCGTAGTGGTTGAGGCGCGTCAGGAACGTCTTGGCGTTGGCAAAGCCGAGGCCGAGCTTCTCGCCGAGGCGCGCGCGGCGCACCGAGGCATCCGCAGCGCCTGAGAGGCCGTGGATGATGAGGTCGGCACCCGTGAACGTCTTCTTGGGCTCCCAGTCCAGCGTGCGGACCTTGGCGAGCGCCTTGCGGATGGCGTCAGGCTTCGCCTGTTCGATGCCGATGTCGTCGTTATCCGTCGCCTCTTCGACGGGCACGAAAGCGTGCTTGGCCTCGGGGAAGCGACGCGAGAGGTACTTGCGGATGCGCTCGCCGGCCGAATCGGGGTCCGTCATGATGATGATGCCGCGCTTCTTGTAGGCCTGCTCGATATTCTTGAGTGCCTGCGGCTTGAGGTTGAATCCCTCCGTGATGATGCAGTCGGCCTCGACTGCCTTGTCGATGGCGACGACATCCATCTTGCCCTCGACCACCAGAACTTCTTTGATCATAGTATTCCTTTCTCGGGCCCTTCCATATCCGGGCCTTGTCCTCTCTTCATTCCATACCTTCGAGCAGCGGCATAATGGCCGCGTAGACATCGGCGTGGATGGCCTCGACGGCGCGCGGCTCGCCGTGCTCGCTGCAGGCAACGCGCGTCCAGCCGTATTTCTTGGCCAGCTCCTCGTAAGCCGCATGGCAGCGGTGCAGGTATTCTTTGTCGCGCTCGTGGATGTCCCTCTCCTGCGCCTGCGCCGCGGCTCGCGCCGCAATCAGGCGGTCGGCCACCTCAGGATCCATGTCGAGGAAGACGACCTTATCGGGCACGGGCAGGCCGAGCTTGTTGAACTCAAAGTCCCAGAGCCAGTCGAGGAACGATTCGCGCTCCTCCCTGTCCGTCAGCTTGACGGCCTGATGGACCATGTTCGACGTCGTGTAGCGGTCGGCGAGGATGATCGCGCCTGCCTCATACGCCTTCTTCCACTTCATGCGGTACGAGGCGTAGCGATCGACGGCAAAGAACGTCGAGGCCGCGTAGGCGTTGACATCTTCCGCATGGCCGCCAAAATCGCCGCGCAGGTACATGCGCACGAGCATCGAGGAATCCGCCGCGTAGTCGGGGAACTCGACGCGGTGCACGCGGTAGCCCTCGCGGCAGAGGTGCTCGTAGAGCGCCTTCGTCTGCGTGGCCTTGCCTGAGCCGTCGCCAGCCTCGATGATGATGAGTTTGCCTTTTTTCTCCATGTGCGTTTCCCCCTCTGCTCACTTGACGACCTGAATACGCCCGAGCGATGCGTCGCGCGGGCCGACGACCTTGAGGCCGAGCGCCTGCATCGCCTCGATGTAGCGCAGGCTCGCCGCATCGATGACATCGCCGGGGCACAGGATCGGGATGCCCGGCGGGTAGAACATGACCTGCTCCGCCGCGATATGCCCCTCTGCCTCGGAAAAGGCCACACTGCCCTTCGGTGCAAAGAACGCCTCGCGCGGCGTCATGCCCTGCGCGGGGACGGCGGGCAGGGCCATTTGGGTGGCCTTGTCTGCCGCATGCTCCCTGCGGTGATCCTTCGCCAGCTGCCGCAACGCCTCCAGCAGGTAGTCCGCCTGCTCTTCTGTGTCTGCATACGAGAGGATGAAGAGCAGGTTGCGCGCATCGGAGAGCTCGCACTGGACCTTATACCGATGGCGCAGGATGGACTCAGCTTCGACGCCGCTGAGGCCGAGCCCCGTGACCTGCACGGTGATCTTCGTCGCATCGAGCCCTGTCGCACCAGGATAACATGTGTATTCCGGGCCAAACGACCAGAGGCCATCGATCGCGTTGATGGCACTGCGCAGCCTGCCCGCGAGGCACACGGCCCGGCCGACCGTCTCGCGGCCATTCTCCGCCATCTGCAGCCGCGCGATGTCGAGCGACGCCAGCAGAAGCTGGTTCGGACTCGTCGACTGCAGCAGGCTCGCGGCCTCGCGCACGCGCTCGCGGTCCACGCGCGGCCCGTTGACGAGCAGCATAGAAGCCTGCGTCATCGCACCGAGTATCTTGTGGGTGCTCTGCGCCGCCATGTCGGCGCCGCAGTCGATGGCCTGCGGCGGCAGATCATCCGAGAAGCGAAGATGCGGGCCGTGCGCTTCATCGACGAGCAGCAGCATATCGTGCGCATGGACGAGCGATGCGATCTCTGCCAGATTGAAGGTCACGCCGTAGTACGTCGGATAGACGACAGCTAGCGCCTTGGCCTCCGGATGCTCCCGGAGGGCCCGCTCCACTGTCGCCTTTGTCAGCCCCATCGCGATGCCCAGCCGGTCATCGATCTCCGGCTGCAAAAAGACAGGACGCGCGCCCGCGAGGATGATGCCGCCGATCATCGAGCGGTGCGCATTGCGCGGCACGAGCACCGCATCGCCCGGGCGCAGCGCGCCCATGAGCATCGTGTGGATAGCCCCCGTCGTGCCGTTGATCATGAAGTACGCCTGATCGGCGCCGTAGAGCACAGCCGCCATCCCCTGCGCCTCCTTGATGCACATCGTCGGCTCGTGCAGGTCGTCGAGCTCCTCCATCAGCGAGACTTCCTCGCGAAGGCCTTCTTCCGTCACGAGCGCCTTCAAGAGAGGATGCGCGCCGAGTCCCTGCTTGTGGCCCGGCGTGTGATAGGCACGCGCGCCGTCCGCCGCATAGGCACGCATGGCCTCGGCAATCGGTGCCCGCAGGATGTCATCCCTGTGCTGCTCCATATCATTCTTTCCCCTTTCGATCACTTATCCACCGTCCCTGTTAAAAATGTGCATAAAAATGTGGATAACTACGCCAAAAAACGCCAAGTTATCCACAGACTGCATCCTTATCGTTATCGTTTTTTCTGCCGCCGCGCGAACAGGATGGCCAGGAAGATGACCACCGCGCCGATGACGATAGCGATGTCATTCTTGCCGAAGAGAGCCTCCGAGCCGCTATCCTCTACCTTTGCGCAGAGTGCCAGTCCGACGAGCACGACGACGAGGAGATTCGATACCTTCCTGAGTGTTGAACGGTTCATTTCTTGCCCTTGCGCTCCTTGGCACGCTCCTTCGCAGCCTTCTCCTTCGCCTTGACCTTGTCGTCGAGCTTCTTCTGTTGCTGGTACTTCGCGTAGTCGACGCCCATGCTCGCCAGCTTGTGCTTGACGCTCATCATCGGATGGCGCAAGAACATGCGCTTGCTCGTCGAGTCCATGATCTTGAGGAACTCCTGCGTCTGCTTCGCGCCGAAGCACGGGCGCTCGCAGCGGTCGCAGATCGGCTTCGTGATGCCGTACGGGCAGCGGTTCATCTTCGTCATGACCGTCGCCAGGAGTGCCGTGCACTTCGGGCAGAGTTTGTCGCCCGACGTGCCGTGATGGCTGTGGCAGTAGATGCCGAACGCCTTGCGGATATTCGCCTTCTCCTTCGGGATATTATTCTTGATCTCTACCGGTTTCTTCTTCGGCAGGAAACGCGAGAAAATACTCATGTCAATCACCCTTCACTGTGGTCTCAAAAGATAAATACTACTCTATTGTAAGGTCAACGGCAAAGAAAAGCAAGGCCGCACTCACTTGAAGAGCTCGAAGAGCTGCTTGCCGATGAGCACCGTCGTCATGACGATGAAGAGCGGACGCACATAGCCCGCGCCCTTCGAGAGCGCCACTCGCGCACCGCACCAGGCACCGACGATCATCGCGAGGCCCATCGGAATGGCGTGTGCGAAATCGACGATGCCGAAGTAGCTGAAAAGGACAGCTGCCGAGATATTGCTCGCAAAGTTCAGCGCGCGCGCATTGGCCGCAGCACCGAGGAAGTCGAAGCCGACCATCAGGAAAGCGAAGAGCAGGAAGGAGCCCGTGCCCGGACCGAAGAAGCCGTCGTAGAAGCCGAAGGTGAAGGCCACGAGACACGAGAGCGCGAGCAGCTTTGCGCTCATGCCCTGATACGTCGACTCCTTGCCCCAGTCCTTCTTGCAGATGCTGTAGATCAACACGAGGACCAGCATGACGACGACGAGCGGCCGCAAAAACTCCGACGGGATCAGGCGCACCGTCACGACGCCGACACCAGAGCCGATCAGGGAGATCGGAAAGAGCCGGCGGATGAGCCAGCCGTCGACCTTGCCGGAACGTACGAACGTCACGAAGCTCGTGAAGGCCCCCATGACGGCCGCTACCTTGTTGGTGCCGAGCACTGTGAGAGGCGGCAGACCCGTCCACATCAGCGCGGGGATTGAGATGAGGCCGCCACCGCCGACGACGGAGTCGATGAACGCCGCCATGAAACCGAAGAATACGAGGAATGCGAGTGTGTTCACATCCAATAATTCCATAAAATAACGCCCTTTCTTGCATGATATCTCTCATCATTATAGCATAAATCCGCACACAACAAGAAAAAAGAAAAGCCCCGCAGCAGTGCTGCAGGACTTTCGAGTCAATCCTTATTCTTCGAATTGCGAGCCGAGTGCGCGCAGACGCGCAATCGAGCGGCGCAGTGCGAGTTCGGCGCGGTCGATATCGACGTCCTTGCCCTCAGGCGTGCCCTGATGGAAGGCGGCGATGCGGGCCTTGGCGCGGGCCATGGCCTCCTTCGCGCGGTTGATGTCGATGTCGATCGGCTGCTCAGCAGCCGTCGCGAGGACCGTGATCTTCTCCGGCGTGACTTCCATGAAGCCGCCCGCAACCGCGATGAGCTGCTCATCGCGGTCTGCGCCGAGGCGGATGCGCATGGCATGCGGCACGAGACCCGCGACGAGCGGGGCATGGTGCGGCAGGATGCCGAGCTCACCGCCCGTCGAGCGGACGATCAGCATGCTGATGTCATTCTCGTAGACCACTTTATCCGGTGAGACAATCTCCAGCTTGATAGTCGCCATCGATTATCCCTCCTCTTCTTTGATCTTCCGTGCTTTCTCCACTGCCTCATCGATCGTGCCGACCATGTAGAAGGCATTCTCCGGCAGGTCATCGTACTTGCCCTCGAGGATCTCCTTGAAGCCGCGTACCGTCTCCTTGAGCGGCACGTACTTGCCCGGCGAACCCGTGAACACCTCTGCGACGAAGAACGGCTGCGAGAGGAAGCGCTGGATCTTGCGCGCACGCGAGACAGTCAGCTTATCCTCATCGGAGAGCTCTTCCATGCCGAGGATGGCGATGATGTCCTGGAGTTCCTTGTACTTCTGGAGCACGGCCTGGACACCACGGGCAACTTCGTAATGCTCCTCGCCGAGGACTTCGGCGTTGAGGATGCGGCTCGTCGAATCGAGCGGATCGACGGCCGGGTAGATGCCGAGCTCGGCAATCTGACGCGAGAGGACCGTCGTGGCATCGAGGTGCGTGAACGTACCAGCCGGTGCCGGGTCCGTCAGGTCATCGGCCGGGACATAGACTGCCTGAACCGACGTGATGGAACCATTCTTCGTCGAGGTGATGCGCTCCTGCAGAGCACCGATATCCGTGGACAGCGTCGGCTGATAACCGACGGCCGACGGCATGCGGCCGAGCAGTGCCGAAACCTCAGAACCAGCCTGGATGAAGCGGAAGATGTTGTCGATGAAGAGCAGCACGTCCTGATGCTGGACATCGCGGAAGTACTCTGCCATCGTCAGGCCCGTCAGGGCGACGCGCATACGTGCTCCTGGCGGCTCGTTCATCTGGCCGTAGACGAGTGCCGTCTTGTCGATGACGCCCGACTCAGTCATCTCGCCCCAGAGGTCGTTGCCCTCACGGGTGCGCTCGCCGACGCCGGCGAAGACGGAGTAACCGCCGTGCTCCGTCGCGATGTTGTGGATGAGCTCCATGATGAGGACCGTCTTGCCGACGCCTGCGCCGCCGAAGAGGCCCGTCTTGCCGCCCTTGGAGTACGGAGCGATGAGGTCGACGACCTTGATGCCCGTCTCGAGGACCTGTGCGCTCGTCTCCTGCTCGTCGAACTTCGGAGCCGGGCGATGGATCGGCCAGGACTCCTTGTTGCCGACAGGAGCTGGGTTGTGGTCAACCGTCTGACCGAGTACGTTGAAGACGCGGCCGAGGCACTCCGTGCCGACCGGGACCATGATCGGGTTGCCCGTGTCGACTGCTTCCATGCCGCGCGTCAGACCGTCCGTCGAGCTCATGGCGATGCAGCGCGTGACGCTGTCGCCAAGATGCTGCATGACCTCGACGACGAGGTCGATGTCAATGCTCGTCTTGCCCTTGATGGTGACGGCATTGAGGATTGCCGGCAGCTCGCCCGCCGGGAATTCAATATCTACGACAGGTCCGATGACCTGTACGACTTTACCTTTTGCCAATGGTAAACCTCCTTATATGCCCTCACTTAAGGGCTTCGGCGCCGCCGACAATCTCAGTGATCTCACGGGTAATGCCAGCCTGACGTACTTTGTTGTAATGCAGATTGAGTTTATCCATGAGGTCTTCTGCGTTGTCCGTCGCGTTGCTCATCGCGTTCATGCGCGAGGAGAGCTCGCTGGCTGCCGACTGCAGAAGCGCTGCATAAACGACCGTGAAGAGATACTGCGGCAGTATGAAACCGAGCACCGTAGCGGCATCTGGCTCATAGATGTACTCGACGTTCAGGTCGTCCTGGTCCTCTGCCTTCAGCGGGGCGAACGGGAGCAGCGCCCCCGATTTCGGCTCGCAGCTGATGGCCGAGACGAACTTCGTGTAGACCATGTCGATCTCGCGGTACTCGCCCGTCTTGTAGAGCCGGATGAGCTCGAGAGCGATGTCCCGCGCCGCCTCAGAAGACGGGTGCTCGCTGATGCCGATGAACTCCTTGATGACCTTGTGGCCGCGGGTCTTGAAGTGGCCCACGCCCTTGCGGCCGACGATGACGAAGTCCGTATCGTCCGCTTTCTCGATGAGGGCCTCTGCCGCCTTGCAGGCATTCGACGAATACGCACCTGCCAGTCCCTTGTCCGAGGTGATCAGGAAGACGAGCTTCCTGCCATCCTCGTGCTTCTCGAGCAGTGGGTGCGAGAAGTCCATGCCTGCATTCTTGGCGATGGCGTGGACGACCTCGCTGACCTTCTGTGCATAGGGACGGTTCGCGGTTGCAGCCTCTTTGGCATGGCGCAGACGGCTCGTAGCGACCATGTTCATGGCACTCGTGATCTGCTTGGTACTCTTTACGCTCTTGATGCGATGGCGAATATCCTGTAAACTAGCCAAAAAGAATCACCTCGCCTTACGCCATTTTATACGGTACAGTTTCCTTGAACTCCACGATCGCGTTCTTGAGCTCCGTCTCCAGAGCATCATCGAGTTTCTTCTGGTCAATGATCTTCTGTGCGACTTCCGGATGCTGCGTGCGCATGAACTTCAGGAAGTCCGTCTGGAACTCGACGACCTTCTCGACCGGGATATCAACGAGATAGCCCTTGGCGGCCGTGTAGATGACCATGACCTGTTCCTGGACGAGCAGCGGGCTGTACTGCGGCTGCTTCAGCGTCTCGACCATGCGGATACCGCGGTCGAGCTGTGCCTTCGTCTCCTTGTCGAGGTCCGAGGCGAACTGCGAGAACGCTGCGAGCTCACGGTACTGCGCGAGGTCGAGGCGCAGGGTACCTGCTACCTGCTTCATGGCCTTGATCTGAGCCGAACCGCCGACACGCGATACGGAGAGGCCGACGTTGATGGCCGGGCGGATACCAGAATAGAAGGAGTCCGTCTCGAGCATGATCTGGCCGTCCGTGATGGAGATGACGTTCGTCGGGATGTAGGCCGAGAGGTCGCCGGCCTGCGTCTCGATGATCGGCAGAGCCGTGATGGAGCCGCCGCCGAGCTCATCGTTGAGCTTCGCTGCGCGCTCGAGCAGGCGGGAATGCAAGTAGAAGACATCGCCCGGATATGCTTCACGTCCTGGCGGTCTGCGGAGCAGCAGGGACATGGCGCGGTAAGCAGCTGCGTGCTTCGTGAGGTCATCGTAGACGCAGAGGCAGGCCTTGCCCTGATACATGAAGTGCTCAGCCATAGCGACACCGGCATACGGTGCGAGGTACTGCAGCGGCGAGCTGTCAGCAGCCGTAGCAGCGACGACGATCGTGTAGTCCATGGCGCCGCGCTCTTCGAGCGTCTTGACGACGCGCGCGACCGTCGAGGCCTTCTGGCCGATGGCGACGTAGACGCAGATGCAGTTCTGGTCGTGCTGGTTGAGGATCGTGTCGATGGCGATGGCCGTCTTGCCGATGCCGCGGTCACCGATGATGAGCTCGCGCTGGCCGCGGCCGATCGGTACGAGGGCGTCGATGGCCTTGATGCCCGTCTGCAGCGGCTCCTTGACCGGCTTGCGGTCTGCGATGCCCGGTGCCGGGTACTCGACCGGACGCGTCTCCGTCGTCTCGATCTTGCCCTTGCCGTCGATTGGACGGCCGAGGGCATCGACGACGCGGCCGATCATGGCCTCGCCGACAGGGACCTGCATGATGCGGCCCGTACGCTTGACCTGCGAGCCCTCTTTGATTTTCGTCTCGCCGCCTAAGATAACGGCACCGACGTTGTCCTGCTCAAGGTTCAGGACCAGACCATAAATATCATTGCCGAAATCGAGCAGCTCGCCCGCCATAGCCTTATCGAGGCCATGGATATGCGCGATGCCGTCACCGATCTCGATAACGGAACCAACATCATCAACATTGAGGTCCACATCATAGTTCTTGATCTGGTCCTTGATGATGGCCGTTATTTCTTCCGGATTCATTTTCATAACTTCGCTGTCACCCCAGTTTCATCACTCGTTAGCCAGTAATTTTCTCTTCATCATCTCGAGACGGCCAGCGACACTGCCATCGATGCGGCGGTCGCCGATCTTGACGACGACACCGCCGATAAGGGACTTGTCCTCGTGGAGGCGGAGCTCCACCTTCTTGCCTGTTACCTGCTCCAATCTGTCGGCAATGGCCTTCTGCTGTTTCTTCGAGGCAGGCGCGACGGTCGTCACGTCTGCGATCAGGATGCCTCTGGCTTCATTCGAGAGTGCGCGGTACTCGTCCACTATTGCCGGGAACAGCACGAAGCGGTGCTTGTCGACCAGCAACAGCAGGAAGTGGTACACGTTCTTCGAGAGCTCTTTCTTGAAGCATTTCTGCAAGAGCTCCTTCTTGAGTTTCGGATCGATCTGCGGATTGGAGAAGAACTCCATTGCCTGCGGCACGGACGCGATGCCCTCGCGCGCGGCCTTGAGTTCATCGCCATACTCCACGAGCTTGTCCTCTTCCTGCGCAATCTCGAAGATCGCCTTGGCGTATTTCCGTACAAGCTGTAAGTTTAACATGGCAGATCACCAATCTTGTCCTTGTCGAGTTGTTTGACGAAATCCGAGATCAGCGCTTCGTTCTCAGACTTGTCCATGTTCTTGGCAACGATCTTGCCGGCAGCTGCCATGGACAGCGTAATCATCTCGGTACGCAGCTGCTCGATTGCATGCTCGCGCTCGCGGTCGATCTCTGCCTTTGCGGCCTTGCGCATCTGCTCGATCTCGCGCTTCACCTCCGCGCGCTTTGCCTCGCGCTCCTCACCTGCACGCTTCTCTGCCATCAGGACGATGTTCTCGGCCTTGACATTGGCCTCTGCGAGCTTCGCCTTGTACTCAGCCAAGAGCTTGTCGGCTTCCTCGGCATCCGCATCCGCCTTGTCAAGGCTCTCCTGGATGCGGTCCTGGCGTGCCTTGAGCATCCGCACGACCGGCTTATAGGCAACAGCGCGAAGGAGACCAGCCAAGATCAAGAAGTTCAAGATCTGAGCGATCAATGTGGCATTGATATCTATCAATTGCTATGCCCCCCTTTTACGTTCTTCATCAAAATGGAATTATTTGATGAGCGGGTTGGCATAGAGCATGATCAGGGCAACGACCGTTGCGATGATTGCCATGGACTCGATGAGGCCGACGGAAATCAGCGTATTCGTGAAGAGCTTGCTCTGTGCTTCCGGCTGACGCGTGATACCTTCGATAAAGCGGCTCGTGACAAGACCATCACCGAGGCCAGCGCCGACTGCAGCCAAACCCATGCAAAGACCTGCACCTACGAGAGCTGCTGCGACCATGATTGCGTTTTCCATGAAAAGATCCTCCTTGATTCAACAATAAAAAACAGAATACGGAATGAACAATGCTTTTTTACACCATGCGACAGACATCACGACTCTTCTTCATCTTCCTTGACTGCATTCGCAAGGTAAGCCATCGACAGCATCGTGAAGATGAACGCCTGGACTCCGCCGACAAAGATACTGAATGCCAGCCAGATGACTGACGGGATTGGCATCCAGATCGGCATCAGCTTGAGCAGGATGATGATCAAGATCTCACCTGCCAGGATGTTGCCGAATAGACGGAACGACAGCGTGATTGGCTTGGCAATCTCTTCGATCGCGTTGATGATGACAAATACCGGCGTCGGCTTGAAGAAATGCGCGATATAATGACCGCCCTTCATGTGGACACCCAGTACGTGTACCAGTACGACGACGAGCAGCGCCAGCCCCAAGGTGGTGTTCAAGTCATTCGTCGGCGAAGACAACGTCGGGATGAGTCCCAGCCAGTTTGACGTCAGCAGGAACATGAACAGCGACATGATGAACGGCGCCAGGAACAGTCCCCGCTTGCCCATCATGGAGCTCACCTGCGTGTCGAGCCACGAGACGAGGATCTCCACCACATTCTGCCAGCCCGTCGGAATCATCTTGAGGTTCCGCGTTGCCAGCCATGAGATCAGGATGACGATCGCCATCGTGAGCCAAGTCATGCAAAGGGTCTCCCAGTTGAATGTCAACCCGGCGAAATGCACTACTTCGCGAACACCAATTTCATGCATAACCTATACCTCCCTCCTAGGTAAAACCCAAATTATTTTTTACCGAGGTTCATGTGGATCAGCAGGAACAGGGCGAGTCCATAGCAGACGAGAAAACCGAGCGCCGTGACGAGGAATACCGGTACGGAGATCGTCACCGCGACGAGCAGAACGAGGAAGAGCACGAGCATCCGGAGCACCATGCCCCAGAGCATCTGCCTCTTGCCGCCACTCTGCATGTACGTCAGGCGCCAGAGGCGCCAGGCCATGTTCCAGACAAATACCAGCGCCGCAAAATAGCCGAGGAAGAGTGCGCCGATGAGCTGCCCTTCTCCTCTCGCGAGCAGAAGGCTGCCGATCATCAGCGCCGCAAGCCCAAGGGCAATCGCGAGGCGCTTCATGAAGACCGATAAAATCTGTTTCATATTCCTCCTCTGACGACGGCAGGCGCCGTCTTTGATGAATATCATGTGGATGCGAGGAAGCCAAGGTCTCCTCTTTCTTCTTCCAATTCGACATGCGTGACAAGAATCCTGCCATCTGCAAAAAGAAAGCATCGACGTTTTCTATTATCACGGACTATATCGATAAGAAGCATTTATAGTAGGATAAATCATTGGTATTGTTTACTATTGATTTATCGCAATGACTATTATATGCGATAGGCACCCAGATGGCAAGCTTTTTTTCACCAAACAAAAAAGTCTTGCGATTGCGACAGTAAGATGCCTGACTTCCCTCAGACAATCCCGTTCTGCTTGAGCTGACGGAACAGGGTGTAGAAGGCGCCGGGGAAGCCGACGAGGATGCCCGTGAGCTTGCCTGCATAGCCGCCGCCTAAGAGATACGTGTCTGCCAAGGCCCCGAGGAACAGGCAGATGCCGACGAAGACGGCGAGGTAGATGCCGACGCCACTCAAGACAGCGAAAGCCTTGATGGCCTGGCGCAGGCCCGTGCGCAGCATCTCATGCGTCGTGTCCTTGTTTTTCTCGTCCATTTGAACCCCTCTTTTCATTTTACCATGCACCTTACGGATTCGATAAAAACCGACAGGCACATAAAAGAATTTCATCGTACTGCAAAATCGGATTTATGGTGCGCTTGTACCAAAAAAGCCCTCCCATAGGGAGGGCTTATATCGCTTAGCCTTCAAAGACATCCGGTCGGCCGTCTGCCAGTCCGTAGTGGTAGAGGATGGCCTGGATGATGCGCGCGGCTGCCTTGCCGTCGCCGTACGGATTGACCGATTCAGCCATGTGGCTGTACTCCGACTCGTCCGTCAAGAGCTTCTTCGCCTCTTCGTAGACGCGCTCGCGGTCCGTGCCGATGAGCTTGACCGTACCGGCATCGACCGCCTCCGGGCGCTCCGTCGTATCGCGCAGCACGAGGACCGGCTTGCCGAGCGCCGGCGCCTCCTCCTGGACGCCGCCCGAATCCGTGAGGATCAGGTGCGCCTTGTGCATGAGGTTGGCAAACGGCTCGTAGTCGAGCGGATCGATGAGGTGGACCTTCGCGAGCCCGCCGAGCTCTTCGTTTACGACTTCGCGGACCTTCGGGTTCTTGTGGACCGGGAAGACGACCTCGACGTCGTCGAACTCCTCCGTCAGCTGCTTGAGCGCCTTATAGACATGGCGCATCGGCTCGCCGAGGTTCTCGCGGCGGTGCGTCGTGACGAGGATGATGCGCTTGTTTTGGAAGTCGACGTCCTTGAGGGATTCCTCCTGGAAGTCAAAGTCATCGCGCACCGTGTGGTGCAACGCATCGATGACTGTGTTGCCCGTGACGAAGATGGACTCGGGCGGCACATTCTCTGCGAGCAGATTGGCCTCCGACGTGCTCGTCGGCGCGAAGTTGAGGTCGGCGATGCAGCCTGTCAGGCGGCGGTTCATCTCCTCGGGGAACGGCGAGTACTTGTTGTGGGTGCGCAGGCCCGCCTCGACGTGGCCGACGGCCGTCTGATGGTAGTAGGCAGCGAGTGCACCGGCAAACGTCGTCGTCGTGTCGCCGTGGACGAGCACGATATCCGGCTCCTCCTCCGTCAGGACCTTGTCGAGGCCCATCATGGCGCGCGTCGTGATGTCAAAAAGTGTCTGGCCGGCCGCCATGATGTTGAGATCATGGTCCGGTTTGATCTGGAAGAGATTGAGTACCTGATCGAGCATCTCGCGATGCTGTGCCGTGACGGCCACGACCGGCAGGATGGTGTCCGGATGCTTCTGGAGCTCGAGCACGATTGGTGCCATCTTGATTGCCTCCGGGCGCGTGCCGAAGACCGTCATGACCTTGATCTTCTTCTTTTCCACTGCAAGACCTCCTCTTTTCAGTGCTGGTGTGCAGAATCCTTCATATGGAAGATCCCGAGTTTCTTGGCGCCGAAGAGCACGACGGCCACGACGACGCAGACGATCGCAATGGCGATCTGGCTGCTGACTTCCGTCAGGGCCACAGCGCTGAGACCCAAGAGCGCGCTGATGACGTACATCAGCAGGACGGCCTGGCGCTGCGAGAAACCGAGATCGAGCAGACGGTGATGGAGATGTCCCTTATCCGGCTTGAAGATCGGCACGCCGCCGCGGTAGCGGCGCACGATGGCGAACGTCGTGTCGAGGATCGGCAGGCCGAGCGCCAGGATCGGCACGATCAGCGCGATCGTCGCGGCGCTCTTGACGGCGCCGATGACCGAGATGCCCGCGAGCATGAAGCCGAGGAACTGGCTGCCCGAATCGCCCATGAAGATCTTAGCCGGATTGAAGTTGTAGTACAGGAAGCCGAACGCTGCGCCGGCAAGCGCGGCCGTCAGCACGGCGACGAGGATGATGCCCTGCTGCAGTGCCACGAGGAAGATCGTGATAGACGCGATCGTCGAGACGCCTGCGGCGAGGCCGTCGAGGCCGTCGATGAGATTGACCGTATTCGTCAGGCCGACGAGCCAGAAGATCGTCGCCGGGATGGCGAGGAACTCGAGGTAGATGTAGTCGCCGAACGGATCCGTGATGAAATCGATGCGGACATCAAAGGCAAAGACGAGCACGCAAGCCGCGATGATCTGGCCCAGGAGCTTCACCTTGGCCGGCAGGTTGACGTAGTCGTCGATGAGGCCGACGATGAAGATGATCGAGCCGCCGACCAGGAGGCCAATGATCTCATAGAGCACCTCCGGCGAAACCTCGGTGAACGCCAGGACGCTGAGGATTGCCACCATGAAGGCGACGTAGATGCCGATGCCGCCGATGCGCGGGATTGGCTTCTTGTGGACCTTTCTCGCATCCGGGGCATCCATGGCTCCCGTCTTCCCCGCAAGGCAGATGACACCAGGCGTCACCAGCAGTGCCACACCGGCAGCGATGATGAACGCCAACATATAGACTGGCATACAAGCGCACTCCTTTTTCTCGAATACACAGCTGCACTCCTGCGATGCCGCAGGGCATCCAGAGTGCCATCCATTATAACAAACCTATTTTAACGCAAGGCCATGACACTGTCAATCATTTGTCAGTCGTGGATCTCGTCGGGGCGGCAGCTCACGATGCTGCCATCCGTCTCGTAGTAGACAACCCGGGCAAGCTTCGCATTGCGCAGCATGCGGCGGCAGAGCAGGCACGGCTTGCCCGACGCGAGGCTGCCGTCGGCGTTGACGCCGACGATGTAGATCGTCGCGCCCTCCATCGCGGCGGAATCGGCGTTGATGATGGCATTCTGCTCGGCATGAACAGCGACGCAGAGCTCGTAGTTCTGCCCCTTCGGCACGTGGAGGCGCTCGCGCTCGCAGTTGCCCGTATCGATGCAGTTGGCCTCACCGCGCGGCGCGCCATTGTAGCCCGTGCTGATGATGATCTTGTCCTTGACGATGATTGCGCCGTAACGGCGTCGCAGGCAGGTCGCGCGGCGGCCGACGGCCTTGGCGATGTCGAGGAAGTATTCCGTCCAGTCGGGACGCTGCTGTTTCTCATTCATGATGGTAGTCTCCTTTTTGTTCGATGCTTTCTATATAGCGTGATGCGAGGATGACGGCGACGAAGTCGTCGACGGGCTCTGGCGGTACCTGCATGGTCACCGGCAGCAGCCGCCTCCAACCGCGCGGCGGCTTGGCCTTCCAGTACGCCTTCTTGGCGAGGTCCGTCGTCCGGTACTCGTCGATAACCTCGATGCGAAGGTCTGGCAGGGTCTCCTTGAGGCGCGCGCGCGCCTCGCGGCTCGTCGTGCCATTGCCCTCGACAAGCACAGAGAAGCCGTACGACTGCTGCGCCGCCCTGACTTCCTGCTCGAGCTTCGCCGTCTCGATGACGCGCTGCAGGAGGACGCTGCCGTCCAGCGTGAGCACAGCAAAGCCGCACTTCTCGCGTCCGGGATCGAGTGCCGCAATCCGTTCCATGGTGTCCATCGTATCTACAGTATCCACGGTGCATTTCCTTTCTTGATTCTCTCTGCTCTTGCTGCCTCGACTGTGCGCCGGACAGCAAAAGAGGCCCTGCACAGGCTGTCGGCCTTGCAGAGCCCTGCTTATCTTCACGGCTGATCTGGCATCTGTTCTTCCTTGATGATCAGGCGCAGCGGTCCGAGCGCGTCCGTATCGCCCTTGGCGTAGGCGGAGAGCACGACCGTGCCGTGCATGCCGTTGATGGCGTTGACGACCTCGTAGAACTGCGCGCCGTCCATGACGCCGATGGAGCCGCGGATCGGATCGGGCAGGATACCCTTGGCCGATGCCGCCGCATTGACCTCCTTGAGGAAGCTCATGACAGCCTGCTCAGCGCCACCGCTGCCGGCGCCCTTGAGCGCGATTGGACGCGCGAGGATGAACTCGCGGTCCTTGTAGATGATGCTGTTCTTGTAGAGCTCGAGCGAGGCACGCACTTCCTCGCCGCGCACGAGGTTGCCGGCCGCCACGATGCGCACGACCATGTCCTGCGGACTGCTCGCGATGGCCTGTACGGCCGAATTGTACTCCGGCTTGTAGATCCAGACGTCCTTGTCGGAGACATTGCGGCCAAGGCGCGACGAGACATTGCGGCCCGCAAGCTGTGCGAGCGACTGGAGGTCCTTGTCGACCTCGGCTGCCGGGCGGTTGCCGCGGATGACGCCGCTCGCGATGACCTCGCCGGCGCGAAAGACGATGTCGCCCTCGCGGATCGTCAAGAGTCCGTTGCGCAGATCCTGGTTGCGCGTCTCGAGGTCCTTGTTGTCGGCCGTCAGGCTCGCGTTCTTGCCCGTGAGCTCCTCATTCTTGCCGGTCAGCAGCGAATTCTGGCCCTGCAGTGCGGTGTTGGCAGAAGAAAGTGAGCTGTTCTGCTGCCCGAGCTGGTCGTTCTGCGCGACGAGCGCGTCGTTGCGCTGCATGAGTTCAGCCTTTGCGAGCTCCAGGAGGCGGTTGCCCTCCTGCAGGCGCTGCGACTCTGCCTCGAGCTCCTGCTGCTGTGCCTTGAGCGTCTCGACATCCTTGCGCGACTGGTCGAGCGCGTCGTTCGCTTCCTGCTGCTGCTGCTGTGCCATCTGCAGGTCCTCCGTGGCCTGGTTGAGGCTTGCCTGCGTCGTCTTCATCTTCTGGTTGAGCTTCTCCATGCCGAAGAGCGCCGTGCGCACATTCTGCGAAGCAGCCGCCATGACGCCGAAGGTCAGGGTCGTGATGCATACCCCCGTGAAGATTGTCACGATGATGGATGTATGCCGCGGGCGCAGGCCAAAGATCGACAGCTTCTTCTTGCCAACCTTCGAGCCCAGGCGGTCGCCGATGAAGGCGATGGCTCCGCCCGTGATGATGAGTACGACGATGAGTAGGACACCATACATCCTGTATTTACCACCTTTCCTTGATCTTGGAGCTTGATGATGCGCTTTGGGTCAGCGCGAAGCCCTGCGTATGAGGATGAAGCCCGCGATGAGCCCGACGATGTTCGGGATCCAGACGGCGAGCATCGGCGCGACGGCGCCGCTGCGCGCGAGGGCATTGCCCATCGTCATCAGCGCGTAGTAGAAAAAGATGATGATGACGCTCATCGCGAAGCCCGCCGACGAGCTGTTGCGCGTCGGCTGCAGCCCGAGCGGCACGCCGATGAGGGCGAAGATCAGGCTGGCCATCGGCACGGTGATGCGCTGGTAGAGCTCAGCCTCGAGCTTGTTGGTGTCGACGTACTGCGTCTTCATGATGTTGATCTGCGCGCGCAGCTCCTTCATCGTGAGCTCCTCTGGATCCTTCTGCTCGCGCACGATCTGCTTCGGGTTGGCCTTGATGGGCAGGACCTGCGTGTCAAAGCGCATGCTGTGCTCGCTCTGGCCCTCCGAGATGTCGTAGAGCATGCCGTTGTGCATGATCCACTTGTTCATGCTGTACTCAGCGTACTCCGCGTTCTCGACGTGGCTGACCTTGCCATCTTCATTGAAGTCCTGCATGGTCACGCCCTGCAAGGTCTGCGTGTCGCCGTCATAGCGGCGCGCGTAGACAAGACGCTGGATCTTGCCGTCCTGGATATCCTTGAGGATGATGTGCTCCTGCGACTTCATGCCGTTGTTGCCCTGGATCTCGTAGTAGAGCACGTTGCGGTAGGCCGTGTTGGCCCACGGCACGACGTACTCGTTGAAGGCGATCGCGCAGATGCTGACGATGAGGCCCATGAGCACGGCCGGTGCCGCGATGCGGTAAAAGCCGATGCCGCACGACTTCATCGCCGTGATCTCGCTTGAGCTCGAGAGGCGCCCGAACGTCAAGAGCGTCGCTAGCAGCATGGACATCGGGAACGTCCACATGATGACCGACGGCAGACCGAAGATGAAGATCTTGATGACGGCCGAAAGAGATGCGCCGTAGTCTGTGATGTACTTGGCGATCTTGAAGAGCGTACCCGAACCGATGAAGACAGCAGAGAATGCGCAGATGCCGAAGATGAAGGCCTTGAAGACTTCCCGGAATATGTATTTGTCTAAGATTCTGATGTGCATGTGCTGATTCTCCGTTACAGTGTGAAATTATCGCCGAGGTAGAACTTCTTGGCGATCGGGCTGTTCGCGATGGTCTGGCTGTCGCCCTCCAGGAGTATCTTGCCGCTGTTGAGGATGTAGGCCCGGTCGACGATCTGCAGCGTCTCGCGGACGTTGTGGTCGGTGATCAGGATGCCCATGCCGCGCTCCTTGAGGTACTGGACGATCTCCTGGATGTCGGCAACGGCCAGAGGATCGACGCCGGCAAACGGCTCGTCGAGCAGGATGAACTGCGGCTCAAGTGCCAGGCAGCGGGCAATCTCCACGCGGCGGCGCTCGCCGCCTGAGAGCTCCGTGCCCTTTCGCTCGCGCACGTGGCCGATGTGGAATTCCTCAAGGAGCTCCTCGAATTTATCCTTCTGCTCGGCCTTCGAGAGCTTCGTCGTCTCGAGGATGGCCATGATGTTCTCCTCGACCGTGAGCTTGCGGAAGATCGAGGCCTCCTGCGTGAGGTAGCTGATGCCGAGCGCGGCCCGGTGGTACATCGGCTCATCCGTGATGTTGATGTCCGAGAGGAACACCTCGCCGGACGTCGGGCGCTCGAGTCCGACGATCATGTAGAACGTCGTCGTCTTGCCCGCGCCGTTCGGCCCAAGCAGGCCGACGATCTCCCCCTTGTCCACGCGCAGGGAAACGCGGTCGACGACCGTGCGCTTCTTGAATGTCTTTACCAGATTCCTTGCCTCGATATGCAAAATCGTGCCCTCCAACATACTGCAGCCAGGCGCCGCAGCATCCTCGCTCATCGCTCTATCTTCTCTTGTACCTTTATTTACCTTTATTGCCTTATTTTACCTTAGCTGACCCGTCGTCGGCAAGATAAATCGTCATGCGGTTGCTGCGCATCGTGTTATTTTCCTGTACGGCCCAGGCATTGCCCGTGATGACGGCCTTGCCCTGCTCCTTGCCGTAGTAGTCCATCTGGTCGCCGCCGGCCTCCATCGCGCGCGATGGGCTCACGACATGCGCATTGCCCTCGCCGATGTAGTGCTCGTCCTTGAGCCAGCCGTAGATGCGGTCCGCCGTGAACGTGTCGTCACCGCTCGTGAGCTGGCCGCCGCGGTCGATGACGATGTAGTCGTTCTGCTGCGGGAAGTAGTCGACCTGCTCACCGGAGAACGTCTTGTCGTCGCGCGAGCCGCGGACATTGCCCTGGGCCATCATGTGCTCCTGACCGTCCGACATCAAATAGTCGCAGGTCAGACGCGTGCCCTGATAGACGGCGATGACATTGCCCTCGACCGTCGCGGCCTGCGTCTTCGAGTTGTAGGTCGCGCGATTGCCCGTGACGTGCGAGTCGCCGCGCGTCAGGAGCACGTAGCCCGTCGCCGTGGCCTCGCCCGTGCGCATGTCGTATTCGAGCGTGTCGGCATCGAGCGATGCAGGCACTCCCTCTGCTGCGTAGAGCGTGCCCATGTGCAGGGACAGGATGGCTGCGACTGCTGCGAGCATGCCCTTCATTTTCTTGTTCTTCATTTCTGTTCTGCCCCCTCCATGAGTTTCTCGATGTGTGCCTTGCCGGAGATCTTGATCTTGTTGAAGCCGTCCGTGCTGTCGATGCGCTCGCCCCAGGCACGGATCGTGTCATTCGACACCTTCGCCTGGCCGATGGCCGAGAGCATGCCCTGCTCTGCTGTCCATAAGAGCTCATCGCTCGTCAGCTCCGCGCCGTCGCTCGTCGTGATCTGGACGTTGCCGTCGATCTTGATGTCCTTCGTCTCATTGTCGTACGAGCCGTGGTCAGCCTTGACCTCAGCCGAACGGCCATCTTTCTGGTAGAAGTGGCCCGTCAGGCCTGTCAGCTCTGCATTGCGCGAGTCGATGTCGACATCGATGTGGTCCGCCGTGAGGTCCCAGATCTTGACGCCGTCCTTCTCCTCGCTGATCGTGTTGTTGTCGTACGACATGATGCGCGGCTGATCGTCATCGGAATGGTCGATCTTCGGCGTCTCCGGCACCGTCCGCACGGCCCAAATGACCACGCAGGCAAAGAACAGGATGCCGAGTGCGACCAATGTCTTCTGCTTGCCATTCATTTCTGCTCGTCCTGCCCCCTTACCGTGTGATGCTTGCCCGTCTTCTGCTGCTCAGGCTTCGTGTTCCAGCGCTTCTGGAACCAGAGCCACTGTGTCGGATTGTCACGGATGATCTGCTCGACGACCTTCGTCATGCGGGCGGTGAAGTCGAAGAGATCCTTGTCCGTGTCGCCCGTGTCCTCATAGCGCATGACCTCGCCGACGACGACCTTATGCTTGCCGTTCGGCTGGCGCAGGATGAAGGCCGGCACGACGGGGGAATTGAACTTGCGCGCGAATACAGCCGGGCCCATCGGCGTCGCCGCGATGCGGCCGAGGAACGGCAGGAATGCGCCGCCCGGGCCGGCATCCTGGTCGACGAGGAAGCCGAGGATCTTGCCGCTCTTCAAAGCGCGTGCCGCCGCGATGAGCTCGCTCGTACCGCGCGAGAAAATCTCGACGTGGATTGTCTTGCGCAGGTCGTTGAGCGCGTACGTGTACTGCATGTTCGGCTGCGGCTTGGCGATGGCCGTGACCGGCAGGCCGTTCAATGTGAAGGCGGCCGACAGCCACTCCCACGTGCCGATGTGGCCCGTGACGATGGCGACGCCGTGGCCCTCTGCCAGCGCATCGGTCAGGCGCTCAAGATGGTCGATCTCGATGTACTCGCCGAAATTCTTCTCGTTCAGGTGCGGCATGTAGAGGATTTCCAAGACATTGCGGGCGAGGTTGATGAAGGACAGCCGCACGAGATGGCGGGCTTCCTTCTCCTCGATGCCGAGCGCCGGCATCATCTGCGATACGGCGCGTTCGCGCTCCTTCTTGATCAGGAGATAGTAGAGATTGCCGAGCACCCAGCCGACGGCCATCAGCAGCCGGTATGGCGTGTGGCAGGCCACTTTGCTCAAGAACATCACGAGTTTATACTGCATGAAAAAATGCCTCCAATGCCTTCTGTCTTATGTCTTCGTCTTCGCATACTCACTGGGCAAGGCCGTCCATGCTCGTCTTCGCCTGGAAGCCTGCAACTAGGCCCTGCCACTTGCCCTGCGCCTTGAGGATGAACTCGATGAGCTGGCGCACGGCACCGTGCCCACCCGGATAGTCCGACTGCAGGACGGTGGCCTCGCGCACTTCCTGCACGGCGTCGCCGACAGCTGCGGGGAAACCGACCTGCCCCATGATGGGCAGGTCGACGAGGTCGTCGCCGAAATACGCGATCTCCTCGTCCGCAAGCCCCAGCTTCGCCTTGAGGTCTCTGTAGGCCTCGCGCTTGTCGAGATTGCCCTGGTAGACCTCGGTGATGTGCAGCTCCTTGGCGCGGTAGCGGAGGTGCTCCGACTGGCGCCCCGTGATGATGGCCGTCTTCAGGCCCGCGCGGTGCGCGAGCGTGATGCCCAGGCCATCGCGGCAGAAGAAGGGCTTGAAGAGCTCGCCATCAGCTCCGATGTAGATGCCGCCGTCCGTCAGGACACCGTCGACATCGAAGATGATGAGCTTGACTCGTTTTGCGCGCTCCAGCGCATCTTCTTGAAATTCCATATCAGACTACTCCCTGGCGCAGGAGGTCGGTCAGGTGGACGATGCCGACTGGTGCGCCCTTCTCGTCGATGACCGGCAGGACCGTGACAGGGCGTGGCTTGTGCTTCTCCATGACAGAGAGCGCGGCGGCCGCCATCTGCTGCGGTGCGATCGTCAGCGGCTCCGTGAACATGATCTTCTCCACAGCCTCATCGAGGAACTTGTAGTCCTTCGCGAGGGCGCGGCGGATGATGCCGTCGGTGATGAGCCCGACGAATTTGCCCGAATCGTCGACAACCGAGACGGCGCCGAGTCCCTTGTCCGTCATGACGAACAGCGCGTCCTTGACCGTCTTGCCGCAGTGGATCAGCGGGTTGTCCTTGCCTGTGTGCATGACGTTCTCGACCTTCAGCAGCAGGCGGCGTCCGAGCGCTCCGCCCGGATGGAACATCGCAAAATCCTGGCTTGTGAAGTTGCGCTCCGCCATCAGGGCCATGGCGATGGCATCGCCCATGGCGAGCGTCGCCGTCGTGCTGGCCGTCGGCGCGAGCCCCAGAGGGCACGCCTCGCGCTCGACACTGATGTCGATAAAGTGGTCGCTGAACTTACCGAGCTGCGACTCGCGGCGGCCGCACATCGCGACGATCGTCGCGCCGATGCGGCGGATGATCGGCAGGATGTTGACGATCTCCGTCGACTCGCCGCTGTTGGAGATGGCGATGACGACGTCGTTCTCCGTCACCATGCCGAGATCACCGTGGAACGCCTCGGCCGGGTGCAGGAAGAAGGCGGGCGTGCCGGTGCTCGCGAGCGTCGCCGCGATCTTGCGGCCGACATGGCCCGATTTGCCCATGCCCGTGACGACGACGCGTGCCGGGCAGTTGAGGATGCAGTTAACAACGGCGACGAACTCATCGCCGATACGGTCCTTGAGCGCGAGGACCGCCTTGCCCTCGATGTCCAATGTCTCGATTGCTGTCTCTTTGATCTTGTTCACGCTATTTCCTCCTCATGCCTGGCGATGGACAATCTTGTGGATGGCCAGGGCATCCGTCAGCAGGCCCTCGAGCTTGTCGAGGTAGACCATGTTGGCGCCGTCCGACAGCGCTTCCTCCGGATTGTCGTGGACCTCGAGGAAGAGTGCGTCGATGCCGGCACCTGCGGCCGCGCGCACGAGGTACTCGACGTACTCGCGGTTGCCAGAGGACGTCGTGCCATTGCCGCCCGGCAGCTGGACGCTGTGCGTGCCGTCAAAGACGACAGGGTAGCCGAGGCTGCGCATGATCGGCAGGCTGCGCATGTCGACGACGAGGTTGTGATAGCCAAAGGAAGCGCCGCGCTCCGTCAAGAGCATCTGCTCACAGCCGCACTCGTGCAGCTTGTCGACGACGTTGCGCATGTCCTCCGGCGCGAGGAACTGGCCCTTCTTGACGTTGACGACGCGGCCCGTCTGGGCAGCGGCGTGCAGGAGGTCCGTCTGGCGGCAGAGGAAGGCCGGGATCTGCAAGATGTCGGCCACCTTGGCGACAGGCTCCGCCTGCGTCGTCTCGTGGATATCGGTCACGATGGGCACGCCGAGCGTCTCCTTGATCTCCTGCAGCATCTCGAGTCCCTTCTTAAGACCCGGGCCGCGGAAGCTGTGATACGAGGAGCGGTTTGCCTTATCGAACGAAGCCTTGAATACGTAGTTGATGCCGAGACGGCCGCAGATTTCCTTGATCGTGCGCCCGATCAGCAGGCAGCGGTCCATGCCCTCAAGGACACAGGGACCTGCGAGCAGTGCGAGGGGCTCTCCCTCGCCGATCATGAAATTTCCAACCTTGACCTTATTCATGCGTTTCACCTTCCACTTTCTGTTCTGATTGCCATGTGTAAAAGTTCCATACCGGCAGGCATTATCCCTGCATCATCTGGCGATAGATTGCATTGACCTTCTCGAGGTCCTCCGCCGTGTCCACGCCGACAAATCGGTACGGCGTCTTGATGACCTTGATGCGATAGCCGTTCTCGAGGGCGCGCAGCTGCTCGAGGCTCTCCGCATGCTCTAAGGGCGTCTCCGCCATCTTGGCATACGCGAGCAAGAAGTCACGCTTGTAGGCGTAGATGCCGATGTGCTTGTAGACGGGCGTGCCCTCGTGACGCGGGTACGGCAGCAGCGAGCGCGAGAAGTAGAGCGCATAGCCCTGCTTGTCCATGACGACCTTGACGTTGTTGGGATTCTGCTGCTCGGACTCATCCGTGATCTCGGTGCAGACCGTCGCCATCTGCAGGTCCGCGTCCCCGTCAAAGGCAGCGGCCAGCTCGTCAATGAGCTTAGGCTCGATGAGCGGCTCGTCGCCCTGAACGTTGATGATGAGGTCGACGTCCTGGTACTTCTCGGCGACTTCGGCGAGGCGGTCCGTGCCCGTCGGATGATCCTTGCGCGTCATGACGGCCTTGCCGCCATGCTGCAGGACAGCGTCGTAGATGCGGCTGTCGTCCGTAGCGACGATGGCTGCCGCGACGCGCGAAGCCTTGGCGGCGCGCTCATAGACGCGGCAGATCATGGGTTTGCCGGCAATGTCCTTGAGCGGCTTGCCGGGCAGGCGCGTCGATGCGTAGCGCGCCGGGATGACACAGAGAACATTCATGGGTTTCCTGTCCTTTCTTCTAGTGCACAAGCAGAGATCAGTGGCCAAGGCGCTCGGCCAGGCGCTTCTTCAAGAGATCCGCGAGGCCTTCGCTGCCCTTCTGGAAGTTGACTTCCACGCAGATGACGTAGATCGGGATGGACCACTTCTCGCGGGCCACATCCGCCGGGATCTTGACGGCATCCTTCTCCGTGATGACGATGGCCTCCGCGCCGGCATTTTCGGCCTGCTGGAAGATGTCCGTCATCTCGGACATCGCGTAGTCGTGATGGTCCGGATAGCGCAGGCTCTCGATGATCACCGCACCGAGGTCGGAAAGCGTCTGCTCGAAGGAGGCGGGGTTGCCGATGGCCGAGACGGCCATGATGCGCTTGCCGCGCATCTGCGCGATGTCGATGCCTTGGCTCGCGATGTTGACGTACCACTCCGTCAGCGGGATGAAGCAGCGCGGCTGATGGATGCTCTCGACGATGCGCGCCTCCGGATTGTAGCGGTGCACCGTCTCGCGGATGTAGTCGCAGGACCCGGCCGCCGCCTGGTCGACCTTCGTCATCAGGCAGATGTCGGCACGGCTGATGTGCGAGATCGGCTCGCGCAGGGTGCCGCGCGGCAGGATGTAGCCGTTGCCGAAGACGTTGACGGCATCGACGAGCAGGATGTCGAGATCGCGCTCGAGTTGCCAATGCTGGTAGCCGTCGTCGAGGATGGCTACCTCCGCCCCGAAGTGCTCCATCGCATAGCGGCCCGTCTTGGCGCGCTCCGCGCCGATGAGCACGGGGACTTCCGGCAGGTGCTTGGCGAGCATGTACGCCTCATCGCCGGCCTCCGCCGCATCCATGTGCAGGCGCTTGCCGTCGGAGACGATGCCGACCTCCCCGTGCCACTTGGCGCGGTAGCCGCGGTTGAGGATGACGACGCGGTAGCCCATGTCGCGGATGTCACGCGCGAGGCGCTGCGCCGTCGGCGTCTTGCCCGTGCCGCCGACCGTCACGTTGCCGAGGCTGATGACGAAGCAGTCGAGCTTCTGTTTCTGGAAGATGCCGTACTTGTAGCCGGCCAGCTTGATGTTGACGAGCAGGCCGTAGATCAACGAGAAGATGTAGAGGATGCCCATGATGAGGTGCGGGAAGAGCCCGTCCACCTCTTTACTATGGACAAGGTCGATGAAATAGGTCTGGAAGTTCGTGATCTTCTGGGTAGAGCGCACGTGATGGCGGTTCTCGGGACTGCTCTCATAGCTCTCGAGCATCTGGTGGAGCAGGATGGCCGACTTGCGCGAAGCGCCCTTGTTCTCGCGCACGATGGCGCGCGTCTCTTCCTCCATGCGGTGGCGGTGCTCCGGCTCGTCGAAGAGGCGCGTGACCTGCTTCGCGAGTTCCTCGCCGTTCTTCACGGTCAGGCAGGCGTCGCGGTTCTTGAAGAGCGCGTAGGTGTCCTTGAAGTTGAACATGTGCGAGCCGACGATGATGGCTTTGCCGTGCGCGGCCGGCTCGAGGATGTTGTGGCCGCCGTGCGGCACGAGGCTGCCGCCGACGAAGACGACATCGCCGATGCTGTAGACCTTGCCGAGCTCACCGATCGTGTCGAGGATGACGATGTCCTCATCCTGCGGCGCTTCGTTCTGGAGCTTCGTGCGCGTCGTGACCGAAAAGCCTGCCTTGCGGCAGAGGTGGACGACCTCCATCGTGCGCAGGAGCTCGCGCGGCGCGATGACGAGGCGTGCGTGCGGATGCGTCTCGCGCACGGCCTTGAATGCCTGCAGCACGGCCTCCTCCTCGCCGCGGTGCGTCGAGCCGGCGAGGAAGATGCCATCGTTCTTGGAAAGGCCCATTTCCTCGATGATCTTCTGCTTCTCCTCGGGACTGACATCGGTGTACGTCTGGTCGAACTTCGTGTTGCCCGTGACAGTCACGAGCTCCTGCGGTGCGCCGAGGCGCATGATGTACTCCGCATCGATAGGCGACTGCATCGCGAAGAGCTTGACCGTCCCGATCATGTTGCGCAGCAGGCTGTGCAGGTGCTTGTACTGCTTGACGCTCTTGTCACTGATGCGGCCGTTGACCATCATGACCGGCACGTGGATCTTGCGCGCCGTGCGCAGGAAGTTCGGCCAGAGCTCCGTCTCGACCGGCAGGAAGACGCGCGGGCGGATGCGCCGCAGCACGTGGCCGGCCAGCCACGGCAGGTCGAGCGGGAAGTAGATGATCGCATCGGCATCCTTAATGATGCGGTTGGCCATCTCGTAGCCGCTCGTCGTGACGACAGAGACGAGGATGGGGCTCTTCGGGAACTCCTTGCGGAACTCCTTGATGAGCGGACTCGTCGCGACGATCTCGCCGACAGAGGCCGCATGAACCCAGATGCAGTCCTTCTTCTCCACCTTGTCGAGAGCGTGTTCGGGGAAGAAGCCCAGGCTCTGCCGGATGCGTTCGACAAAGCCTTTCTCACGCACCGAGCGGACCATGAACATCGGGATGATCAGGATCACGATGATGATGGCCGCTATATTATAGAGTAGTTGCATATCCTCTTCCCCTTCTTACGCGTTTTTCTTGTTGAACTGGATATTGTAGAGATAACTGTAGAGGCCACCCATCTTGAGCAGTTCCTCGTGAGTGCCGTGCTCCTTGATGTGACCGTTGTCGATGACGTAGATCTGGTCGGCGTTGAAGATCGTCGAGAGGCGGTGTGCGATGACGAAGGAAGTGCGGCCGACCATGAGCTTGTCGAGGGCCGCCTGCACGATCTTCTCGCTCTCCGTGTCGAGCGCCGACGTCGCCTCGTCGAGGATCAGAATCTGCGGGTTCTTGAGGATGGCGCGCGCGATGGCCATGCGCTGGCGCTGGCCGCCCGAGAGGTTGAGGCCGCGCTCGCCGATCTTCGTGTCGTAGCCGTTCGGCAGTTCGCGGATGAAGCCGTCGGCATTGGCGGCCTTCGCCGCTTGCTCGACTTCCTCGTCCGTCGCATCGAGGCGGCCGTAGCGGATGTTCTCGCGCACCGTCGTCGAGAAGAGCATTGTCTCCTGCGGCACGATGCCGATCTGCTCGCGCAGCGACGAAACGGTGACATCGCGGATGTCAAAGCCGTCGATGGAGATACTGCCTGACGTCACTTCGTAAAAGCGTGGGATCAGGTTGGCGATCGTCGACTTGCCGGCGCCGCTCGGGCCGACAAAAGCGATCATCTGGCCGGGCTTCACTTCGAGGTTGACGTCGGAGAGTGCCGGCACGCCCTTCTTGTACTCGAAAGAGACGTGGTCGAAGACGACGTGCCCCTTGACCTTCGGCAGTTCCTTGGCGTCCGGCTTGTCCGCGATCGTCTCCTTGAGGTCGATGACGGCGAAGACGCGGTCGACGGCGGCCATCGCGCGCTGCAGGTTGCCGTAGACGCGCGAGAGGCGCTTGACCGGGTTTGCGAGGTTGACAGCGTACGTCAGGAAGGCGACGAGTGCACCGGCCGTCATCTCGCCGTTGACGACCTCGTAGCCGCCGAACCAGATGATGACCGTGACCGAGATGGCCGCGAGGAACTCGACGGACGGCGTCAAGAGGCTCGTGAGCTGGACGTTCTTCATCGCCGCCTGGAAGTTGAGCTCATTCTGGCGGCAGAAGCGCTTGATCTCGTAGTTCTCGCGCACGAACGACTTGACGACGCGGATGGACGAGACGCTCTCCTGCAGGAGCGAGGTGATGTCGGCCATGCGCTCCTGGATGACCGTGCCGTTGCGCTTGATCTTGCGCCCGAAGATCTTCATGGCCTGGCCGACGAGCGGGATGATGACGAGTGTCAGAATGGAGAGCTTCCAGTCGAGCACGATCATCATGACGAGCGAGCCGATGAGGATGGATCCCTCCGTGACCATCTCGATGAGCTGGTCGACGAGTGCCGACTGGATGGCCGCGACATCGTTCGTGATGTAGCTCATGACCTCGCCCGTCTGATGGCGGTCGAAGTAGGCCATTGGCATGCGCTGGAACTTGCGGAACATGACCTCGCGCACATCGATGATGACCTTCTGGCCGATGAATGAGACGAGGTACGACTGCCCGTAGAAGAAGATGCCGCGCAAGAGGAAGACGACGACGATGCCGACACAGATAAGGTTGAGCATCACCATGTCCTTCTCGGCCAGCACCTTATCGATCATGTCCTTGATGATCCAAGGCAGGTAGAGATTGGCCGCCGCCGCCATGATGATGCAGAAGATGGCCAGTATGAGCTGCTTGACATATGGCCGCATGTATTGGAGCAGCCGCTTGTAATTCTTCATGTTATTCTCCTGAATGTCGTTTGTCGTGTGCCGCCTCGAGTATCTTCGCCGCCACTCGGGCCGCCGCGCCCGGCGGGCCGAGCCGCTTGCAGGCCTCGATCAGCTTTGCGCATGTCTTCTCCCTGGCGCTCTCGCCGCGGTAGAGGCGCGAGAGCTCGCGGGCGATGCGGTGCGGCTCCACTTCACCCTGCAGGAGCTCCGGCTGGATCGTCTCGCCGAGCAGGATGTTCGGCAGAGTGAAGTGGTCGACGTGGACGAGCATGCGCCCGATCATGTAGTTGAGCGGCGCGAGCCGGTAGAGCGAGACACACGGCAGGCCCATGAGGGCTGCCTCCATGACGACCGTGCCCGAGGCCGCTGCTGCCACATCCGCAAGCCCCATGAGCGCATAGCGGTTCTCGTGCGTGAGCTGGACTTCTGCGCCGTGCTCTGCCACGAGCTGCTCGATGAGCGGCTCATACGAGGCGGCCGCGACAGGCAGGAAGAATTTCGTCCCGGGGCGCTTGGCCGCGAGCAGTTTCGCCGCCTCGAGCATGGCGGGCAGCAGCATCGTAATCTCCTGGCGGCGGCTGCCCGGCATCAGGAGCACGGCGTGGTCACCCGGCGCGATGCCAAAGAATGCGCGCGCCTCCGCCTCGGGAATCTCTGCCTTGACCGTATCGACGAGCGGGTTCCCGAGGAACGAGATGTTGGCGCCGGCTGCCTCGTAGACGGGCAGCTCGTGAGGGAAGATCGCGACGAAGGTGTCGGCGAGCGCCGCGCACTTCTTCGCGCGGCCCTTGCGCCAGGCCCAGGCCGACGGCGGGATGTACGAGAAGACGGGGATGCCGAGCTTTTTGGCGCGCTTCGCGAGGCGCCAGTTGAAGTCCGGGTAATCGATGAGGACGAGGAGGTCCGGGCGCTCCTCCTCCATGTACGCCGTCAGGTCGTCGAGGAGCCTGAGGATGCGCCTGAGGTTCTTGATGACCTCCCAGACGCCCATGACATTGTAGTCCGCGAAATTGCGGAAGAGCTTCACGCCCGCGCGCTCCATGCGCGCTCCGCCAAAGCCGATGAGCTCGGTATCGGGTGCCTGCTCGAGCACGGCGCGCGCGAGGCGCTCCCCGTGCAGGTCGCCCGACACCTCGCCGGCTGACATCATGATCTTCATCCACAAACCTCCTCAGTCCCACACCCATAAGAAAAGCCGAAAAGACGCGAGGATACCAGCATTCCTGGTTCCGCCGCGTCTCACAATCACACACTTAGATGGCTGCAATCGTTATGTTATTGGCCTCTGCCAGTGCGAGCATCTCCTCACGCTCGACGAGGAGCGTCTTGTCGGCCTCGATTGCCAGAGCCGTCGCCCCGACATCCACCATGCTCTGGATGGTCGCGAGTCCGACAGTCGGCACATCGAAGCGGTCATCCTGCTGCGGCTTGGCGACCTTGGCAACGACTGCGCCGCCGCGCGCGAGCTGACCGCCGCGGTGGATGCAGGCATCCGTGCCCTCGATGGCCTCGAGCGCCATGACGGCCATGTTCTTGACGACGGCCGTCTGGCCGACATCGAGGCGGCCGATCTCCTTGGCCATGCGGAAGCCGAACTCCATGTCCTTGCGTTCCTCAGCCGTCGGCTCGCGCTTCGTGATGACGCCGCGGTGCGGCATGAGGCGGCGTATGAGCGCCGTCTGGTCAAAGGCCTGGATGCCGGCCTTGGCGAGCTCCCGCACGAACATCATCATGATCGTGTCGTCCTTGCGGTCCGGCAGCTCCATGATGAGCTTCAGCATGCGAGCGTCCGGCTGCACCTTGCCCGAGAACAGCAGCTCCTTCGTGACCTTGCCGATCATCGTGACCTTGCTGACCTGGTGTTCCTTGAGATAGTTCAGCACGGCATCGAGATGCGCGATGCTGATGGACTGGCAGTCCGCCGTGCATTCCTTGAGCTCTGCGTCCGTCTCCGGCAGCAGAGCGACGGCATAGACCTCATAACCGAGGAGCTTTGCCGCCTTCGCACACTCAACTGGCAGTTTGCCGGCGCCGGCCAGCAATCCGATTCTTTCCATAACGATTCCCCCGAAATTCCTACTCCCTCATCTCAGTCCTGAGCGCTTTCAGTCGCGCTCTCTGCGCTCGCGGCAGATGCCGCGCTCTGCATTGCGCAGGAAGCGCAGGAAATGCTCGACCTCTTCGCAGGAATCGACTTCCTGCTCGATGACGGCGATTGCCTGCTGCAAGCTCAGGCCCGAGCGATAGAGCAGCTTGTATGCCTTCTTGATGTTGCGGCGCGCCTCTAACTGGATGCCGGCGCGCGAGATGCCGACGGCGTTGAGGCCGACGACCTTGGCCGGCTGGCCATCGACGATCGTGTACGGCACGACATCCTGCGTGAGCTTCGACATGCCGCCGACCATCGCATTGCGGCCGATCTTGACGAACTGGTGGACACCAGCCATGCCGCCGATGACAGCGCGGTCCTCGACGACAGCATGGCCCGCGAGGCTCGCGAGGTTCGACATGATGACGTGGTTGCCGACGACGCAGTTGTGCGCGACATGCGTGAGCGCCATGAGCAGGCAGTCGTTGCCGACGCGCGTCTCCTCACCCTCACCTGTCGCACGGTGGATCGTCGCACCCTCGCGGATCGTCGTGCGGTCACCGATGACCGTGTAGCTCTTCTCCCCGCGGAACTTGAGGTCCTGCGGCTCCTCGCCGATGGACGCTCCCTGGAAGATGTGGCAGTCCCTGCCGATCTGGGTCCAGCCGTGGATGACGACGTGCGGGCCGATCTTCGTGCCCTCGCCAATCTCGACATTCTCGCCGATGACCGAGTAAGGCCCGATCTCGACATTCTCTGCGATCTTTGCACCTGGCGCGACCACAGCTGTTTCATGTATATTTGCAGTGACCTTGTTGTCCGTATTCATCTGCTCCAACTCCTTAACCTTCCTCCAATGCCGGTCCTGGCCGGCCAGTTTGCTCTGTCCTTTTCTATATACTCCTGAATACCCTCATCATTCCTGTATCTCATTTGACTGCAAATCTGGGCGTTTTTCGAGTTGAACAAAGACTACATGCGTTTAGGCAATTGATAGAGGCAGAAATCAAAGATCTTCGCCCTTTTTCAATGCAAACTTGAAATCTGCCGAAGCAGCGAGTTCGCCGTCGACATAGCCATCGCAGTGGAGCAGGCCGAAGTCACCGCGCGTGCGCACGAGCTGTGCCTTCGTGACGAGCTGGTCGCCCGGCACGACCTGGCGCTTGAACTTGACGTGCTCCATGCCGCCGAACAGTGCGATCTTGCCGCGGTGCTCTTCTGGATAGAGCATGGCGACGCCGCCGACCTGTGCCATCGCCTCGAGGATCAGGACGCCCGGCATGATCGGGTGGCCCGGGAAGTGGCCCAGGAAGTGCGGCTCATTCATCGTGACATTCTTGATGCCCGTCGCCGACTTGAACGGCTCGAGCTCGATGATGCGGTCGACGAGCAGCATCGGCGGGCGATGCGGCAGGATCTTCTGGATCTCGTTGATATCTAATTCCATGATTTCTCCCTCTTCCTTTAAAACGTTGTCAGGATGTGTTTCTTACCGATTTGCATAAGCAGCGGCGATCTTCTTCGCCAGCTGTGTGTTGAGCGCGTGGCCCGATGCCGCGGCAATCACATGGCCGCGGATGATGCCGGCGAGGCGCAGGTCACCGATGACGTCGAGGATCTTGTGGCGCACGAGCTCATCCTCGAAGTGGAGCGGATTGAGCCAGCCTTCATCGTTGTAGACGATGACGTTCTCGAGCGAGCCGCCGAGGCCGAGGCCCATCTCGCGCAGCGCCTGGATCTCCTTCTCGTAGGCGATCGTGCGGGCCGGGGCGATCTCCTTGTGGTAGACCGCCTCATCGATGTGGAAATCCTCGTACTGGACACCGATCAGCTTGTGCGGGTTCAGGGATGTGAAGCTCACACGGAAGCCGTCGTACGGCAGGACCATGACGAAGCGGCCCGTCTTCTCGTCGTCGATGCGGTAGACCTTGTCGATGACGATCTCCTTGCGGTCCTTCGCCTGCTCTGCGATGCCGGCCTTTGCCATGAGCTCGAAGAAGACAAGCGAGGCACCGTCAGCCACCGGGGGCTCTTCCGAGTCGAGCTCGACATAGGCATTGTCGATGCGGTGCGCGTGGAACGCGCTCATGAGGTGCTCGATCGTGAATACCTTGTGGCCGTCCTCCTCCACCGTCGTCGCGCGCAGCGTCGACGTGACATTCTCCGCCTTCGCGTGGATCTGCGGCGCCCCCGGAAGGTCCGTGCGCACGAAGACAATGCCCGTGTCCTCCGGTGCCGGCTTCAGCGTCGCATGGACCTCACGGCCGGAATGCAGCCCGATGCCCGTATAAGAGATTTCCGTCTTCAATGTTCTCTGTTTCTGCAAAATCATACCTCCTGCCGTAATGTGCCTCTTTATATTGTACAAAACAATTGTCTGCGATGCAAGTCACGATGCAGGTCAGTATTCTTCCCGCATGGACTTCCAGCGGTCGTGCAGCCAGAACCATTCCTCCGGGTAGCGGCGCACATGGTCCTCGATGCACTTCGTCAGAACCTGCGTCGTCCTGCGGATGTCCTCGCGCTTGTCCTTCGTCTTCTCGACAAAGACGGGGTCCTGCACGATCAGTGTGTGGAAGCCGTGCTCGTCGCGGTGCATGAAGGCCGGGAAGATCGGCACGCCCTGGAAGCGCGCCATCGAAGCAGCGCCCGGCACGCAGTTCGTCGGCTTGCCGAAGAAATCGAGCACGATGCCGCTGCGGCGGTTCGTGTCCTGATCCATGATGAGGCCGATGGCCCAGCCCTTCTGCAGCATCGCGAACATCTCGCGCACGCCCGTCTTGTAGGTGATGTGCATGCCGATGAGCGTGCGATACTCATTGATGAAGCGGTCGGCACCCGTCGACTTCTGCTTCATCGCGACGCCGACGAGCGGGATGCCGGCCTGCGCGAAGGCGCCGCCCATGAGTTCCCAGTTGCCGCTGTGCGCCGCTGCGATGATGCAGCCCTTGCCGAGAGCGAGGCCGCGCTCGAGCTTGTCGAGGCCCTCGATGCGCACGTAGTCCGCGATGTGCTTGCGGATGACAGGGAAGCGCAGGACCTCCATGAGCATCGGGCCGAAGCGGACGCTGCTCGCCTTTGCGAGGCGCTCCGCCTCCTGCTCGCCGACGCCGAGGCACATCATGATCTGGTCCTTCGCGAGCTTCTTGCGGCGCTTCGGCACGAAAATCCAGGCAAAGGCGCCCAGGGCCCGGCCGATGGTCTCACAGGCTCCGCGCGGCAGCAGGCAGCAGATCTTGCTCGCCGCCTTCAACAGATAATATGACAACATCCTTTTCCCCTCTTTCAGCAAGAAAGCCTTCCCTGTCCCGGAAAGGCTTTCTTCGCGCACGATGCGTTATTTCGACTCATACTTGGCCAGCTTCTTCTCGAGCTGGCGGAACTTCTTGTACATCTCCGGCAGGTGCTTCATCGAAGCCTGCATGCGCAGCCACTCCGCATGGCTCTGGACCGGGAAGCCGGCGCAGAAGACACCCTCCGGCATATCGCCGATGATGCCCGAGCGCGCGGCGTAGACCGAGTTGGCCCCGATATTGATGTGGCCGACCGTGCCGACCTGGCCGCCGAACGTGACGTTGTGGCCGACCGTCGTCGAGCCCGAGATGCCCGTCTGCGCGACAATCAGGCAGTTCGGCCCAATCTTGCAGTTGTGGCCGATGTGCACGAGGTTATCGATCTTCGTGCCGTGGCCGATGACCGTCGAGCCCATGGCCGCGCGGTCGATGCCGTCGTGTGCGCCGATCTCGACATCATCCTCGAGGACGACGTTGCCGACCTGCGGCACCTTCGTGTGCACGCCCTCGTGCGTCGTGAAGCCGAAGCCGTCCGAGCCGATGACAGCGGAGCAGTGGATGACGCAGCGCTTGCCGACGTGGCAGTGCTCGCGGACCGTCGCGCTCGAGTAGATGACCGTGTCCTCCTCGATCTCCGCGTACTGGCCGATGTAGGTATGCGGGTAGAGCGTCACGCGGTCCCCGATGACAGCGTGGTCATCGACGACGGCGAACGGCATGATGACGACATCCTTGCCGAGCTTGACATCCTTGCCGATGTGCGTCTGCTCGCTGACGCCCGCGGGGAACTGGAGCTTCGGCGTGAAGAGCTCGAGGAGGCGCGCAAAGGCTGCGCGCGGCTCCTCGACGTAGAGTGCCGTCTTCGGGAAGTCCGCGACGCCCTCCGGCAGCATGACGGCTGCCGCACGGCACGTCTTAGCCTCCTCGATATGCGGATCGACGGCAAACGTCAAATCGTGCTCACCGGCACCCTCGATGTTGTCGAGGCCGCTGATGACGATCGATGCATCGCCAACGATGCGGCCGCCCACGTATTCTGCAATTTCCTGCAAGGTCTTTTTCATGTCAAATCACATCCTTACTGCAGCTTGGCAATGACGTCATCCGTCACATCGACACAGCCCATCAGAGCCGTCGGCTGCTCCTTCTCGCTGTCCACGACGACATCGAGCTTCTTCTCCTTCGCGATGTCCTGCAGGGCTGCGCTGACCTTCTGCTGCAGCTGCATCTGGTACGACTGGTTCAGGCTGGCCATCTTGCGCTGTGCATCGGCCTGTGCCTTCTGCGCGTCCTCCTGGCTCATGTCCGGGTTGTCCTGCAGCGACTTCTGCGCTTCCTCGCGGGCCTCGTTGATCTTCTGGTTGCCTTCTTCGACGAGAGACTTTACCTGCGGCGCTTCCTGCATGACGCGGGAACCTTCGATGTAGCCGATCTTGACCTGGCCGCAGCCGCTCATGAGCATCGTCGCAGCAAAGGCGGCTGCCAGAAGACCTACGGTTTTCTTACGTAATTTCATATCGTGATTCGCTTCTTTCTGTGATTGGTTGGGTGATGGATAAGATGATATCTATGAATCCTCAGACGAGCCGTCCGCATCGTCTTTGCTCTCTAACGTGCTGACTTCGCTGACGAGCTCGTCCGTGACATCCTCGGTGTCACTGCCGACAACAGGCATGAAGCGCTCCGGCTTCATACTCGCGGGCAGGTCCATGGGCAGCTTGAACGCGAGGTCCTCGGCGGGATTCGCGAGGACCATCGTGAAATGATGCAGGATGGCAATCTTGGCCGCCTTGCCCGCAATGTCGTTGCGGATGTGCGTGTCGAGTGCCTGGATCTCCTCGGCCTTCTGCGCCATCATCTCCTTGATCTGAGCGCGCTGCTGGAGCCGCTCGGCCGCCGTCATCTGCATCTCCTGCTGCATCGCCGCGGTGTCGCGCTGCTGCACTTCCGACTGCTTGCGCACAGATTCCGACTTCTGCTGGTCGAGCGCCGTCTTGGCCTGCTCGCGCCACTTGGCGAGCTTCGGCCCCATGACGGACTGCACGTATGCGTTCACCTCGCGCTCCCAGGCCTTGGCGAGTTCCTGCTGGCGCATGCCGCGCTCTTCCTTGAGAAGCTCGCGCTGGTTCTCCCAGCCCGCCTTCTCCTCATCGAGCTCCTGCTGCTTCGTCCAGGGATGATGCATGGCCTTCTGGTTGTCGATCTTGATGTTGAGGTTGAGGATCGCGTTCTGGTAATCCTCGTCGATAGCCTTGCGGCGGCTCTCATACTCGGCCTCGTGGGCCTCGCGGTACGCCTTCTCGACCTTCTTGGCCTCGCGCTCGAGTTCCGAGCGGCCGCCGATGACGGTCTGGGCATTTTTCTGCCAAACGGAATCGTCGAACGGCTTTGCATCGACAGTCGGCGGCTCCACCTTCATCTCGGGCAACTTCTCTGTGTCCTTGAGCGAGAGCTCCAGGCTCTTGTACTCCTTCTGGAGCGTCTCGAGCTTCTCGTAATCGGGGTGCGCCTCCATGACTTTCTGCATGTCGACGAGGCCGATGCTCGCGGCCGCCGTCTGTTTGACGGGTTCATGCCCCGGCATCAGCGCGCGGACGCCCCAGGCCCCGAGGAAGACGAGGCCGAGCGCGATGGCGCTACCCATGAGTATCTCCTTGCGCTTCTTCTGCCAGAGGCTCTTCCCTCCAGGAGCAGCGCCCGGCTTCTCTGGCGTTCTATCGGGATTGTCCAACGGCCCTGCCCTCCTTACAAGTAGTACCGAGCGTAAAATCCGCTCGGTACTCGACGCTCCATATGACCCTCAGAGGATTACTTGCTGAGCTTTTTGATGACATCCTGCGTGATATCCTGGCCGCCGTAGACAACCGAGCTCTTCTCGAGGACGACAGACAGGCCCTTAGCCTCTGCTACGCTCTTGACGGAATCCTCGATGCTCTTCTGGAACGGCTCCATGAGCTCCTGATTCTTCTGGGCAAGGCGCTGCTGCGTCTGCTGATAGTAGTCGTTCTTCTCCTGGTCGCTCATGTTTGCGGACTTCTCCTCAAACTCCTTCTGGGCGTCCTGGACTTCTTTCTGCATCTGGGACTGGATATCCTGGAGCTGCGAGCTCTGCTGTGCGATCTGGCGGTAGTCGACGACGCCGACATTCGAGCTTGCTGCGCTTGCGATACCCGAGCCAGACTGCGTCAAGGCGAGGGCGACAACAGAGCCGACAAAGACGAGTGCGATGAGGACACTGATGATCTTGACCTGTTTTTTCTGCAATGTAACCATTTTATCTTCTCCTTCTTGGATTCCAAAGAAACACGTTTATTATAGCAGACTTCGCAGGGGTCTACAAGGATTTCCCCTGCGGAGCATTCAGAAATTCCCGATGAGGCGGAGCCAGCCCTGCGTCTTGTCGAGGACGTACTCGACCCCGAGGAAATCGTGGACCTGATAGAGTAGTCCTGCCTCGCCGAGGTGGTCGGCGAAGCGGTATTCGTAGCGGAGCTGCCAGCGCGGCGCGAGCGCCTGCCTGGCGCCGAACACGAAGCGCTTCTCGCGCATGTCGTAGCGGATCTCTGGCCGCGTGCCCATGCCGATGCGGTGGTTATAGCCCATCGCCCAGCCCCAGTCGACCTTCTGCGGCATGAAGTCGACCTGCGCGAAGAGCTCGTCGCGCGCCGTCATCATGCACCCGGCGTGGAGCCTCATGCGCAGGCTGTCCACCTCGCGCTCATACTTGCGCTCCTTGCGCCCCATGTCGACCCAGCCCGTCAGCCGCGCGCGGTAGCGCGAGGAGTCCGAGCGGCTCATGACCGTCATGCGCTCTTGCGGCGCGATTGTCACGGCCGTCTTCATGCGAAGCGCCCGGAAGTCGCGCTGCGCGTCGAGGCGCTCCGAGAAGAGCTGCTCGAAGTCGTGCTGATGGCGCGCGACAAAGGCGACAGGCACGCCGACGAGCATATCGGCCTGCTCCTGCATGAGCTCGCGGTGGTTGAGCAGCGTGAGGTTCGGGATGGTGCTCGAACGCATCGAGAGGTCCGCCGTGCGGACGACGGGCAGGCGCGGGTAGACCGTCAGGCTGACTTCCGCCGCGCTGCCATCCGTCTCGACCTCGAAGTCGCCGCGGAACTCCGGCAGGTGCTCCGCGAGATAAGCTTCGAGATGGTGCTTGAGGACGCCGTTCGTCCAGTCGGTCGCCGCGACCGGCAGGCCGTAGAGCGCATCCGAGAAGACGGCGCTGACATCCGCGAGGTCCTCGCGCACGAGGCGCTCCACCTCGGGCGGCATGCCCTCGACATGCGTCTCGACCGAGATCGTGCGGATCTGGTCGGCCCACGGCGAGAGCTCGACCGTGACCTCGGCCGTATCGCCGAGCTGGAGACTGACATCGCGCACAGTATAGCCGACAAGCACCTTGTCAAAGACCTGGCGGATAATCTCGCGCTTCGCCGCAGCATCCGCGGCGTGCAGGTCATCGCCGAGCAACAGCTGCTCAGAGATGACCTGCACGCTCGTCTCCATACGCTGCTGCACGAGCGGCGGCAGGCCGTCAGGTGCAGTGACATGAGCCGTCACTGCCTCGACCCGCCCGGCGGCCTGCGCCGCAGAGCAGGCAAAGACGCCGATAGCGGCGAGTGATAGGAGGCAGGCCAGAAATACCTGCCCGACGGCTCCCCGCCCAAGCTGTATCGTCAATAAGCATCCCTTCTTTTCTCAGGCAGCTCTTCTCGCCACGCGTCCATCAGAACGAGCTGCCGACGCTGAAGTGGACGCGGCCGCCGTCATCGCCCCAGCCGTAGTCGAAGCGCAGCGGACCGATCGGCGTCGTCAGCGAGATGCCGACACCGATGCTGCCGTGCAGGTCATCGGGCGTCAGGCCGCTGTCCCAAGCACCGCCCCAATCCGTGAAGATGGCGCCCTGCACCTTCTTCACGACGGGAAAGCGGTACTCGATCGTACCGAGGAACTCGCGGTCGCCGCGGAACTGGTCCTCACGGTAGCCGCGCAGCGAGCCCTGGCCGCCGATGCGGTACTGGTTGAACTCCGAGATGTCGCCCGTGCCGACGCCGTAGCGGCCGCGCAGTGCGAAGACCTGCGAACGGCCGGCGCGGATGTAGTGCTGGCCGTCGAACGTGTACTTCTGGAAGTCGAAGTCGCCGCCAAAGCCGGCGAACTCGCTCGAGAAGCTCACGCGGCTGCCGCTCATCGGGTTGTAGACATTGTCGCGCGTATCCGTGACGTGCTCGAGCGTGATGCTGCGCGTCGTGCCGAAGTTGTCGTCGAGCCACTTCGTATCATGGCTGCGGTCGCCCATATTGCCGTCATCGACATGGCGCACATACGAGTCCTTGCGGTTGCGCAGCGTCACGTAGTTCGTCGTGTACTCCGTGACAGGGCGGCCAAACGTCAGCTCACCGCCGGAGTACTTGCGCATGTACGTCTCCTTGAGATCGCCGTCCGTGTCGTAATCATCATACTCGTACGTGCGGTTGTAGATGCGGAACGTGCCGACCGTCTCCTTGCTGTCGAGCCACGGGCGGCGGTAGGAGAAGGTGTAGCCGTGCGCATCCTCGTCGTCGCCGCTCTTCTCGTACGTCAGGCTGATCGCGTCGCCCGTGCCGCGGAAGTTCGTGTCGCCGATCGAGACCATGCCGAGGACGCCGTCCTCGCTCGAGTAGCCGGCGCCGATGCCGAACGAGCCCGTGCGCTTCTCCGTGACATCGAGTTCCATGACGACGGCATTCGGGTCGACGCCCGGATTCATCTTGATGTTGACATCCTCGAAGAAGCCGAGGTTGTAGACGCGCTGCATGCTGCGGCGCGCGAGCTTCGAGTTGAACGGCTCGCCCGGCTTCTGGCGCATCTCGCGCAGGATGACGCGCTCCTTCGTCTTCGTGTTGCCCTTGACCTTGTAGCCTTCGAGGATGCCCTCGTTGACCTTGAGGTTCAGGATGCCGTTCTTGTCGATGTTCATGTCCGTGATCTTCGCGAGGATGTAGCCGTCGCGGCGGTACTGCTCCTGGATGGCCATGACATCCTTATTGAGCTCGCGGCTGTTGAGGATCTCGCCCGTCTTCATGGTGATGAGCCCCTGGAGCACATCCGTGCTCTCGACCGTGTTGCCGCTGAGGTTGACGCCTTTCAAGACCGGGTTCTCCAGCACGTGGTACGTGACGACGACGCCCTCCGGCACCTTCTCGAAGCTCGGGTAGATGTCGTAGAAGTAGCCCGTGTTGTAGATCTTGTCGCGGTCGGCATCGAGGCCCTTGACGGTGAACATGTCGCCGGCCTTCATCGAGATGGCGGCCTTCGCCGTGCCCTCCGTCAAAGAGGACGTGCCGTCAAACACCGTCTCCACGACAGTCTGCCCCTCGTACTTCTTCATGCTGTCCGCGATGGCCGTCTCCTGCGGGCGCACCTTGGCCCAATTCTGCGTGCGCTCGTCCACCGTGCTCGTCGCAGCGGCATCCGCCTGTGCGGCAGCCGAATGGTCAGCGGCAGTATCTTTCGTCTCAGCGGCCTTTTCCTCTGCCGGAGCAGCTGCGGCATCCGCCTTGACATTGGCAGCTTCCGGAAGTGCCGGAGCCGTGGAAGAAGACGTGGGCTGCGCACTTGCAGCAGGCGCCTCAGCTGCCCAGGACGTGCCCGGCACAGCCGCACAGCTGACGGCAATTGCCACAGCGTAAGCGAGGGATCTGTAGTTCTGTTTCTTCAAAGGTCAAACCTCCTATGCAATACCTTCCTGATGCGGAGGGGATATCTATCATTTCCGCAGTGTCTTGCCTGCGGTCTGCATCAACTTCTGCATCCCGTCATCGGGGACGCGCGGCGCGGCTGGCTTTGCCGGCGGCCTTTCCGCCTGCGAAGCGCTCTCCTCCCTCTGAGGAGCCTGTGCGGGCGCCGTCTCCACCGGCGGCTCCTGCACAGGCTCCTGCGAGGGCTGCAGAGGTTCCGGTACAGGCTCCTCTGCAGGCGTCTCATCGGGAAGAGGTGCCGCCTCTGTCTCCTGCTGCACAGAAGCCGCAGGAGGCACGGTCTCCACCGGAGCCGTCACCGACGCATTGCGCGGAAGCTGCGCCTGCCAGAGCGCATAGCCGCCGCCCGCGAGGAAGATCGCCGCAAGTGCCGGCAGGATGCGCATGGACCACTTCTTGACAAAGCGATGGCCCGGCGTGCCTTCCACCCGGGCCAGTTCTGCCTTGGCCAACATGACCTTGAGCTCACCGCGGACTCTGTGGTTCTCCGCGAGTGAGTGCTCCGCCTCCCCGAGCCACTGCCTTGCCGCCCGGATGTGACGGCGCTGTTTCTGATTCCGTTCCTTCATGACACACCCCCTGCCCGATTTCAAAGACTTATTCCTATAATCCGAGGCGGTCACTCCGTATCGGCATGCCGTATCGCGCGATATGCGCAGATGCCATGCGACCATCTGCTGTTTTCCAGTGTTTTCTGGCCATTTTCACTCAATTGCTCGCCTTTCACCAGTAATGCATGAAACGCGAGAGCATGCCGCGGATGCGGCGGATGCCCGTCTTCTGCAGGCGGTAGATGTGCGAGGAGCTGACGTGCAGGGCATCGGCCATGCCCGCTGCGTCCTCGCGACAGAGGTATATGCCCTCGAGCACAGCCCGCTCCTTGTCCGGCAGCCGCGCCATCGCCTGGTGGAGATGGCGCGCGAGCTCGTGGCTCTCCGCCTGCTCCGGCACCGACGCCGCCGTGTCGACGAGGTTCTCCTTGAGGCTGCCGCCCTCGAGATTCTCCTCCAGGCAGGCGACGTCGACCTGTCCCTCGCGCCGCAGGAAATCCATCATGCGGCCGCGGATGCGGTGCACGGCAAACAGGCTGAAGGCTACTCCGCGCGTGTGGTCGTAGCGCTCTGCGGCCTCGATGAGGCCGACCGTGCCCTCCTGGATGAGGTCGAGCACGCAGTCGAACTGCGCAAATGGCGCCGCCTGCTTGAAGACGAGCGGCTGATACGATTCGATGAGCCGCTGGCGCGCCTCTTCGTCGCCGCGTTCCTTGAACGCGGCCCAGAGCTTTGCTTCCTGCGCGCGGTCGAGTGTCTTGACCTTGCGCAGTTCCTTCATGTACTCACTGAGCTGCATGCGGCTCACCTCCTCTCATTGCTGCGACCATTGCTCAGAGGACTGCTATCAGAAATGGATGCGGGCTTCGAGGCCCACAATGAACCTCTGAGCTTCCTTCTCCAGCGACAGTCCGAAGCGGTCGTTCATGTCGTACTGCAGGCCGAAGCGGTGCGTATCGTCGCCGCCAATCTGCTGCGTGTACTTGAACATGACCTTGTCTGAGATGTACTTGCCCATCTCGACGTGATAGACATCGATAGCCTTGTTCGACTCCTCGTCGTGCGTGTCAAAGGCAGAGCCGCTGCCGCGCGCAATCGTGAAGCGATCGAGCCAGAGCATGTTGCGCATGACGTCCTCGACCTCCGACAGGAAGCTCATCTGCAGGCCGACGATCAGGAGGTCGCCGGCGTCGAGATTGGCCTGTCCGGCCTTGTAGGCGTCGCGCAGCGTCAGCAGTCGGATGATCTCCGACTGGCTCATCTCCGGCGTCGACTTCAGCGTGAACGTCATGTTGTCGAGCGGGCCTGTGATGGAGAGGAATACCTTGGCCTGCGTCAGGCGCGTGTCCGCCAGGAACGTGATGCTCGGCAGGAACGAATCGACCTGGTTGAAGTAGGCCGTGCCCTCGCGGACATTGAACTCCGTCTTGAGGTAGTTGATCGTGCCGCCGCGCTTGACCGACACCGAGCCCGACGTCTTCGGATGGCGCGTCGTGCCGCCGAAGTGGACATTCCCTGTCAGGTACATATCGTAGAGGTACGAGCTGTAGGCATGGACCCTGTCGCCGATATTGACGTCAGCGTCGAGGATGATGTCCGGCAGCTCGCCATCGCTGTCGGGGATGGCCGGCACAGAGATCGTGCAGTCCGCAAGGTCGATCTGACCCGAGATCTTCGGCAGTTCCAAGCCAAAGAACTTGTCGTTGTTGACGCGCAGCTGACCGCTCAGAGGGCCCTTGAAGAAGTCGCTCTCGATGTCGAGCTTGTCCGCCGTCAGCGAGAAATCGTACGAAGCAGGTGTCAGTCCGTTCATCTTGAGCGTGCCCTGCCCCGCATACGTACCTTCGCCTATTTTACCAGAAAAATCGCGGACTGTCATGGTGTCGCCATTAAAATCGACCTGGGCCGCCATGGCCGTGACGGGCACAGTGAGCGGCTTGAACTTGACCGCACCATCCGACAGCGAGACGCTGCCCTTGACGAGCGGGTGCGCCGGCGTACCCGTGATCTCGAGCTTGCCCTTCGTCGGGCCGAGCGCCCAGTCAATCTGGTCGGAGACAAACGGCAGGATGGAGAGGTCGGCCTGGTCGAGGCTGACTGTGAGCTTGATGCGCTCGTAGTCGTTGAGCTCTTCTTCCCGATTGGCAAAGAGCGCCTTTAAAGGCACGATGCCCTTGGCCGAAGCCATGTAATCCTTGCCGTTGATGGACTTTTCCACCGAAAAGTTCTTGACATCGACGAGGCCATTCTTGAGGTGGAACTCGCCATCCAGCGCATCAAAGGTCGAGCCCTGGAAGCCGCCGTTGTTGGCCGCGATCGTGACATCGGCAGACGGATTGCCCGTCGTGCCGCCAAACGCGGCCTCGATGTCGGCCGTGCCGTGCACCTTGCGCTCGAGGCCGGCCGACTTCGTGAACATGCCGAGCGCGAGTTTCTGCGCCGAGAAGTGTGCGGCAATCGGGCCGCCGATCGTCACCGTGCCGCCCGCTTCGAAACTGCCGTCCGTGCCCTGCTGGCCCATGAGCTTATCGATGTAGATGACGTGGTCCAGGAGGTGGAGGTTGATATTGACATCGTGGACATCATAGCCAGAGATCTTGCCGGCGTCCAGCCGGCCGATGACGGTGAGCTCCGGGTTGTCGTATGTGCCGCCGACCTGGATGTCGCTGCTGAGCTTGCCGGTGACGATGTCGTTCTTGAAGTTGCCGATTGCCGTGATGGCATTGATGTCGCCATCCTGGACCTTGATGGTGCCATCCGCGTCGTGCGTGTCGACGTTGATGGAAAGCGCCGCCTGATAGCTGCCGCCGCCCTGGCGGAAGCCGAACTGACTGACGCTGACGACGCTGTCTTCGTAATCGACCATGCCGCGGATGTCCGTGATCGTCTGGTCGTTGAGCGTGATGGAGGGAGACGTCAGGATGCCGTGGAACGTCGGGGCCATCAGTGTGCCGCCGATCTCGCCGGCGAAGGTGCCCTTGCCGCTGACCGGGTACGGGAACTTGTTTGCAAAGCGCTCCATGTTGATCTCGTGGACGCTCGCGACCATGTCGAGGTTCCAGTTGCGGTCGACCGTACCGTTGAGGTCCATGTCGACCATCGGTGAGAAGACGTGGAAGTCCTGCAGGCGCGTGAAGCCGTCCTCCATGAAGTAGTCGCCGTCCATGCCCGAGAGCAGGATACCGTTGTAGCTGCCGCGGTAGAAGTGGATGTAGCCGACGGCATTCGGGTGGTCGAGCGTGCCCGTGATCTTGATCGTATTGTCGACGTTGCCTGTGATCGGCTGGTCGGGGAAAGCAAAGGCCGCGATGTCCTCCATGCGCGCGCCGACCGTGTCGATGCGCATGTCGATGCGCCGCTCGCCCGTCAGGCCGACGGAGCCGTCGACGTACCAGGTCTGCTTGCCATCCTTGACGAGCGAGAACTCCTCAATCGTCACGCCGTCGAGGCTGCCGCCGGCGTTGAATTTCAGGCTGTCATACGGCTGCTTGAAGAGGCTGCCGTTCATCGCCGTGAACTTGAAGTTCACGGCCGGATCCGTGATGTCGCCCTGTACCGTGCCCTCGAAATCGCCGAAGCCCGTGACATCGGCCTCAGGGATCAGTGTCCGCACGAGCGAGAGGTCGACATGGCCGCCGTAGAACGCGAGGTCGAGACTGCTGCCATCCTTTACCTTGCCCTCGATGCCGAGAGTCGAGCGGTGCGGCAGATTGAGGCTCGCGTAGTCTATCGTGATGTCCTTGCCCTGCGCGAAGAACGAGGCCGCGAGGCTCTCAATGGGCAGGTCCTTGTAGGAGCCATTCTTCAGCTCCGCACTGCCGTACGCCTGCAAATCGCTCGTGTCCGAGCCCTTGCCGGAGATGCCCATGTTGCAGGAGATGCGGCCCGTGAGGTCCGCGAGCTCCGGGACGTAGGCAGCTGCCTGCTGCACATCGATGTCACTGGCCGCGAGGTGTGCCGTGTACGTGAGGTCTGCCGGCGAGAAGACGCCCTCGCCGCGCGCCGTGCCGCCAAAGGCATTGACCGCGACATCCTGAAGCGAGACGCGGCCGTCCTCGTAGCGGACGTGCGCGCGCGCATTCGCGAACGGGATGCCCGCCGCCGTGCCGGAAGCGACACGGACCGTGCCGTCGGCGACAGGGTCAGCCGCCGTGCCCGTGACATGCGCCTTGACCGCTGCCGCGCCCTCGTAGGGGATGTCCTTGAGGACCTTTGAAGGATCAAAGGAATCCGAAGCGACGTGAAGGTCGAGATACGGCGCCCCCGTGTCGTAGCGGACCTTGCCGTTGACATGGGCCTGCTGGCCGGCCGCCTCTGCATCGGCAGAGAGCAGCGCCTCCGCATCCGTGAAGGAAATAAAGCCGTGGATGTCGTCGACCTGCGTCTCCTTGACCTTGACGGAGCCGCCCTCGTACTCAGCCTGCCCCGAGAAGGAGAGCTGGCTGCCCATGTACTGGCCCGCGACCTTGGCCTTCGTCACCGTGCCGCCGAGGACCTCGATGCCGTCCGGCAGCGTGCCGTCCGGCAGCAGCGGCAGGACGTTCATGACGTCGAGCCCCGAGAGCTCCGCGTTGAAGATCTGGCGCTCCTTGCGGTAGGTGCCCGAGACTTCTACAGAAGAATCGAGGCAGTTCGCCTTGGCTGAGAGCTTCAGCACGGGGTAATCCGAGAAGTCAAGCGAGCCCTCGATGGCGCTGGCTGTGACCTCGCGGCCCTGCGCCGTGACCGTTGCCTCGCCGTCCTCCACCTTGACCGTGCCGAAGAACGAGCCCTCGCCCGAACTCTTCGTCTCGATGTCCTCGACATTCCAAGTGCCGTCCTCACGCTGGACGAGGCTGGCCTTGACATGTGAGAGCGTGACCGACTGGACGGCGTGCGCGGGGTCGCGATATGCAGAAAGCAGGCGCAGCTCCACCCGGGCCGTGTCGGCCTGGGCGATGCATTCCGCCTGCTTATCATAGATGGCAAGGTCATGGATCTCGAGATCATGAAGCGAATTCACCTTGATGGAGCCGACGGAGACGGGCACGCCGAGCGCCTCACTGGCAGCAGTGGCAGCCGTGCTCTCTACCTTGTCCATGAACGCACTGGTCTGTATGTAATACCAGATGCCGCCCAGTACCAGCATCAGCACGCCCATGAGCACGCCGACACCTATCCCGATGGTTTTCCGTTTCATGACAATCTCCCCAAAATTCACTTCCGAAACTCCTGCGACTTCTTGCTATGGAATTGATGTATGGACTTTGGTCCGAGGCTCAGTGCGCCATATCCGAGGCGACGGCCTCACTCGTGACCGTCGCGGCCGAAGGATTCTCTGCCGCATCGGCCGACTTCTGAACGGTCTGAGCCGCCTGATCCGTATCCTGCACCGTAGCGGCCTCAGCGGCTGCGTTGGCCTTCTCGAGCTTCTGCAGCTGCTCCATCTCAAAGACGGCATCATCCTTGAGCTTGGCCGCCTCGCGGGCCTTCGGAGCCGTCGCGCCCGCCTGCTCTGCTTCCGTGTACTTGACGACATCGAGGTCAACAGGGATGCCCATCGCCTTGTCGAGCGATGCCTTACTCGTGTTGTAGTTGTAGAGGGCCGTGTAGTAATTCGTGCGGGCCGTCGTCAGCTTCTCGTTGGCGTCCATGACGTCGAGGTTCGTGCCGACACCGGCGCTGTAGCGGACCTGCGCGATCTTGTAATCTTCTTCCGCGCGCGTCACGGCGACGGACGTCGTCTGGATGTTCTTCTCGGCAGCCTGCAGGCCGAGATAGGCCGTGCGCACGTCGAGGCGGATCTGGTCATCCGTCTGGGCGGCCTCTTCCTGTGCCTTGGCGAGCGCCATGTTGGCCGACTTGATGGAAGCCTGCGTCAGGCCGTTGTCAAAGACATTCCAGGAGGCATTGACACCAGCCGTCCACGTCTCCGTGTGGTCTTTGTTGAATTCCTTGTCACCTGCAATGGCCTTTGTTGCCACAGCGTTGACCGTCGGCTGATAGCCGGCCTTGGCCGTCTCGACAGCAGCTTCCGCCATCTTGACGGCATAGCGCGCCGCCGCGCCGTCCGCGCGGTTGTCGAGCGCGTAATTCGTGCAGTCATCCTGCGTCAGGTCGTACTTCGTGTACTTGAGCTGGTCGCGGATGTCGAGCACCGTGTCCGTCGGCAGGCCGATGACATTGTTGAGCGTCGAGACCGCGATGTCGTAGTTGTTCTGCGCCGTCACGAGGGCCTGCTGCGCGTTGGCGAGCTGGACCTGCGAGGCGAGCACGTCCGACTTGGCGACAGTGCCGACGCGGTACTGTGCATTGACGTTGTCGAGATGCTCCTGCAGCGTGTTGACCGACTCCTGGTCAACATCGATGAGGTTGCGGCACTGCAGGATGTTGTAGTAGTCCGACGTCGCCTGCAGGCGGATGGCCTGCTTCGTCTCCTCGAGCGCGAGGTCCTGCGCATTGAGGCCATAGCGCGCCTGCTTGATCTGGCCCTTGACCGAGCCATTGTAGAGCGGCATGCCGAGCTGCAGATTGTTGCCGAACTGTCCGCCGTCAATCATCTGTTTCTCATACGTGTCACCGCCGATGCGGTAGGCCGTCGTATTCCAGGAAAACGTCGGGCCCATCGTGCGGCGCGCTTTCGAAAGCGTCCACTTGGCCGTGTCGACATCCGTCAGGGCCTGGCGGATCGTGCGGTTGTTCTCGAGTGCCATCTGCACGCTGTCGTGCAGGTCGAGCTGCACCGTGTCGGCGGCAAAGGCCGTGCCCGAGACAGCGGCCGTCATCAGTCCCGTGGCGATGAGGGCAGTCAGTTTCTTGTAGAAGCGGTTTTTCTTATTCACAGTCAGTTCCTCCTCAGAGAAAATGTAGCATGTCTTTCTTAAATCTTCATTCGAGCATCATTACAAAGAATGTGTACCCGTATGTCAGAACGACTGGCGCAGGCCGACGTAGGCGGCGCGCTTGTCGCTGTCGTTGACATCATTCCACTGGCCCATGAGCCAGGTGCCGGCGTCATTGAGCTCGTACTGCGCACCGAGGCGCAGCGACGGGTCATTTGGGTCCATGGCGTCGACCGAGAAGACGAAGCGCTTGCCGGCATAGGCGTCGAGGCCGACTCCGATATCGCCGTTGATGACGCCGCCGCGCACGGCATAGCGCTCCGAGCGGCGGCCTACTTCGAAGTTCCCGCGGTTGCCGTCCCCGATGTCATCGAGTCCGGCCCGCAGAAAATTTCCCGTCTCTGGCCCCAGATCCACGTTGAAGTTCGCCTGCCAGTCATCCTTCGCCCCGCTGTAGAGCAGGTCGGCCGATGGCTTGACTTTGATATCTTCGAGCTTGCCCATCATATTTCCTGCTTTCTCAGACATCTGGCGCGCATTGCGGATCGTCGTCTTGATGTCCTCAGCCGTCTGCGGGTCGCCGACGGCGCCGTCCATATTCTCGGCGATGTGCGCGATGCGGTCGCTCGTGTCCTTGATGTTCGCGAGCGTCAGGCGCAGGTTCTCGGCCGTCTGCGGGTCAGCGCCGACCGTGGCGAGATTCGTCATCATCGCCTCGACCTGGTTCATCGTGCGGTTGAGGCCGGCAGATGCCGCATTGAGATTCGAGAGCATGCCCGTGATGTTGCCCTGATTCTCGCGCATCGTCTGCTCCATCGCCGCGACGAGGCCGTCCATATGCGCCGTCATGTCGCGTATGTTGACGGCCATCTGCAGGAAGTTCTTCTGGAAGTCCGGATTGCCCATGACCTGGTTCATCGAGTCGAGCAGTGCTTGGACCTGGTCCAGCACGCCGCCCGCCTTATCCATCAGGGAATCGAGCCCCTCTTCCTCCTGGCCAATCAGGTAGTCGCCGTCGCCGAGGTAGATGCCCTGGTCCTTGCTCGGCAGGATGTTGATGAACTTCTCACCCATGACACCCGCCGAGGCGACCGTGACAGACGAGCCCTTCGGGATCTTAGCATTCCCGTCGATATCGAGGGAGACAGTCACGCCGCCGCCGTCGTTGCGGATGCTCTTGACCTTGCCGACCGGCACGCCAGAGAGGCGCACGACCGACTGAGGCTCGACGCCGATGACCTGCTTGAAGCCCGCGTAGAGCGTATAGCCCTTATGTCCCGACAGGGAAACGCCGGAGAGCAGCATGGCCACCGCCACGAAGAGCACGACACCCACAACGGTGAACGCGCCTACTTTTGCCTCTGTCGTCATATTGTATCCTCCTTTTCGGTCTTGACGGTGCGCAGCGTGCGGAAGAATGCCTGCACGCGTGCATCCTGTATCTTCTTGAAGCGCTCGACTGTGTCGATGGCGATGAGCTCGCCCTCGTAGATCATCGCAATGCGGTCCGAGATGCGGCAGGCGCTGGCCATGTCGTGCGTGACGACAATGCTCGTCACCGAAAGAGCCTTCTGTGTGTTGATGATGAGCTCGTCGATCTTCTCGGTCATCAGCGGGTCGAGGCCTGAGCTCGGCTCATCGTAGCAGATGATCGAAGGCTCGACCGCGATGGCCCGCGCGAGGCTCACGCGCTTCTTCATGCCGCCCGAGAGTTCGTTCGGCATCATGTTCTCGACGCCGTCGAGCCCGACGAGGTGCAGCTTCTCGCGAACAATCTCTTTGATGTCCGCGTCGCTGAGCTTCGTGTGCTCGCGCAGGCCGAAGGCGACGTTCTCACCGACGGTCATCGAGTCGAAGAGCGCCGAATACTGGAAGACCATGCCCATCTTGAGACGGACCTTGTTGAGTTCCGCCTCGCTCATCGGCACGATGTCCTGCCCGTCGATGAGGATCTGGCCACTCGTCGGCTTGATGAGGCCGATGAGCAGGCGCAGGAATGTGCTCTTGCCAGAGCCGGAGCCGCCGATGACGGCGAGCGTCTCGCCGTCCCGTATCGTCAGGCTGATGTGCTTGAGCGCTTCCTTATCGTCGAAGCGCATGCACACGTCTTTGAATTCAATCATACTCCATCCTCCCCATCAGTACAGCAGGAACGTCAGCACGGCGTTCAAGAGGAAGATGACGATGATCGAGGCGACGACCGTCTTCGTCGTCGCCCGGCCGACACCCTCCGCGCCGTCGGGGCAGTGCAGGCCGTAGTAGCAGCCGAGCACCGCGATGACATTGCCGAAGAAGATGGCCTTGATGACGCCGCCCGTCATGTCAAAGAGTTCCGCAAAGATGTGGATGGAATTCATGTAGCTGTACGTCGTCAGCCCCTTGTAGAACACGGCGATGAGCCAGCCGCCGAAGACGCCGATGACGTCGCCGAAGACCGTGAGGATCGGCACGACGATCATGCAGGCGAGCATGCGCGGCACCAAGAGGTAGTCGACAGGGCTCACGGCCATGACGCGCAGCGCGTCGATCTGTTCCGTGACCTTCATCGTCGCGATCTCCGCCGTGATGGCAGAGCCGACGCGGCCGGCGCAGACGACGGCGACGAGCACCGGGCCGAGCTCGCGGCCGATCGCGATCGTGACGATGCCGCCGAGCGTGCCCTGCGCGCCGAAGCGTATGAGGACGTCGGCCGTCTGCAGTGAGATGACGACGCCCGTGAAGAGCATTGTCAGGCTGACGATCATCAGCGAATCGACACCGAGATGCGACATCTGTGCGAGGATGTGGCGCAGGCGCGGCTTGTGGCGCAGCGCGCGGATCGTCTCGCCGTAGAGCATGATGATCGTGCCGAGCTCCTCAAAGCGCCGCAGCACAAAAGAGCCGATGGCGCTGAGTATGCGAAGCAGCATGAAGCTCCCCCTTCCTTTCTCATTTCTTCTTTCCCTGTGGAGTACTTGTGCATAAAGCTCCATAATTACGATTGTAGCAAGCAATCCAGAAATAGTAAAGAAAAGTTTACTATTTGAACGGCAAATTTTTGATTCTTTTCTATGCAAAAATCTCTTATAATAAAAGAAATCACCGATTGGGAGGACATCATGCAGAAAAAAGTATATGCCGTACGTGTTGGCCGCACCTGCGGGCTCTTCACGAACTGGCCGGAATGTCAGAAACAGGTGGCAGGATTCCCCGGGGCCCGCTACAAGAGCTTCACGAGTGCACAGGAAGCGCTCGCCTGGCTTGCAGGCAGCGATGTCCCGCATAAAGAGCCGGCGCATCCGGCACGGCCTCTCGTCAAGCCGACCCGCCCGCGCCCTGCGGCCGTCCAGATGCCGCTCCGCCCCGACAGCGAACAGGACTTCGTCATCTACACCGACGGCTCCTGCCTGCGCAACCCCGACGGCCCCGGCGGCTGGGCCGCCGTCATCCGCGAGGTCGCGACGGGCACAGTCACGGAGCTCCACGAGGGCAGCCCCGCGACGACGAACAACCGCATGGAGCTCTCAGCTGCCATCGCGGCGCTCAGGTTCCCAAAAAGCCCCGCGAAGATTGCGCTCTACACCGACAGCCAGTACCTAAAGAACGGCATCACGAAGTGGATGGCGGGCTGGAAGCGCCGCGGCTGGAAGAAGGCCGACGGCCAGCCCGTGCTCAACCAGGACCTCTGGCAGGAGCTCGACGCGCTCTACAGCCGCCACGACGTGACCTTCCACTGGGTCAAGGGCCACGTCGGCGTCGAGCTCAACGAGCGCTGCGACCGGCTCGCCAAACGCGAGGCCATGCATTACCGCTGAACCAAAAAATGCTGCACGCATCGCGTGCAGCATTTTGCTATCTCATTCCGGCTTCTTGATGACTTCGACGCCGCCCATGTACGGTACGAGGACCTTCGGGATGCGGACGGAGCCGTCTTCCTGCTGGTAGTTCTCGAGGATCGCGGCGACCGTGCGGCCGACAGCGAGACCCGAGCCGTTGAGCGTGTGGACGAATTCCGGCTTGCTCTTGGCATCGCGGCGGAACTTGATGTTCGCACGGCGCGCCTGGTAGTCCGTGCAGTTCGAGCACGAGGAAATCTCGCGGTACTTGTTCTGCGCCGGGAACCAGACTTCAAGGTCGTACGTCGTCGCCGACGTGAAGCTCATGTCGCCCGTGCAGAGCTTGACGACGTGGTACGGCAGCTCCAGAAGGCGCAGGACGTCCTCAGCAGCGTCGACCATCGTGTCGAGTTCATGCCAGCTCGTCTCCGGCTTGACGAACTTGATGAGCTCGACCTTGTTGAACTGGTGCTGGCGGATCAGGCCGCGCGTGTCGCGGCCGGCGCTGCCAGCCTCGGCGCGGAAGCACGCCGTGTAGCAGCTGTAGTACTCCGGCAGCTTGCTGCCGTCGAGGATCTCATCGCGGTGGTAGTTCGTCGTCGGCACCTCAGCCGTCGGCACGAGGTAGTAGTCGAGGCCCTCAAGCTTGAACATGTCATCGGCAAACTTCGGCAGCTGGCCCGTGCCCGTCATGCTCGCCTTGTTGGCGATGTACGGTGCGAGCATCTCCGTGTAGCCGTGCTTGTTGGCGTGCAGGTCCATCATGAAGTTGATGCAGGCGCGCTCGAGGCGGGCGCCGAGTCCCTTGTAGAACGTGAAGCGCGCGCCCGTGACCTTGGCAGCGCGGTCGGCGTCGAGGATGTCGAGCTCCGTGCCGAGATCCCAGTGCGCCTTCGGCTCGAAGTCGAACTTCGTCGGCTCCCCCCACTTGCGGACCTCCGGGTTCTCCGTGTCGTCCTTGCCGATTGGCACGTCTTCGCGCGGCATGTTCGGGATGTGGAGCATGATGTCGCGGAGTTGGGCCTCGACGTCCTTGAGCTCCTTGTCGAGCTCCGAGATCTTGGCGCCGACGGCGCGCATCTCGAGGATCTTCGCCTCGGCATCTTCCTTGTTCTTCTTCATGACACTGATCTCCTTCGAGACCGTGTTGCGCTGGCTCTTGAGCGCCTCAGACTCCTGCAGGAGATCGCGGCGCTTCTTGTCGAGACCTTCAAAATCATCGAGATTCAGCGGGTTGCAGCGGTTCTTGAGCATCTGACGGACTTCGTCGAGATGTTCGCGCACAAATTTGATATCCAACAATGTTCTCACACTCCATTATGATTCCAACGACGGCACCGACCGGCCCGGCGCAGGTTTTCGTGATTCATGATTTCTTCTAAAGTATCATTATATCAGCTTTCGGAAAGCGTGACAAATCTCCGCCACCAAAAAAAGGTTCCCGAAGGAACCTCTTTCCGTTTGTCATGCCCTCATGTCACGCCTTGTGCGGCAGATGCGAGATGACCTTAGCGCCGGCCTTCTGCACAGCAGCCTCGGCGAGCACTTCCGTCGCATCGATGAAATTGCCCTCAAGGTGATACATCTCCACGGCCACCGGCACTTCCGTGCAGCCGAGCACGAAGGCCTCGCAGCCATCCTTCGCCATCTGGGCGAGCGCTTCGCGCACCGCCGTCGTGTCGAAGTCCGGATTGCTCGCCTTGACGCCGTCGTAGATCATCGCATGGACGGCCTCTTCGGCCGCGCCCTGGGGCTGTACCGCCTCGACGCCGGCCTCGGCGAGCGCACGCTGGTAGATGCCCGACTTGCAGGTGCCGGCCGATGCGAGCAGACCGACCTTCTTGAAGCCCTCGCGCGCACAGAAGGACGCCGTCTCCTCAATCATGTTGACGAACGGAACCTTGAGGTGCGGCATCATGCGCGGCAGGAAGTAATGCGCCGTGTTGCAGCCCATGATCAGGAAGTCCGCGCCGGCATCCGTCAGGCGGTCTGCCGACTTCAAAAGCTCCGGCAGCGGGTCTTCGCCCTCGCCGAGGATGGCCGCCGTGCGGTCGGGGATATTCGTATTGTTGTCGACGAGGATGGGGATGTGCTCCTGGTCCTCGCGCGCATCCGTCGCGAGGATGACCTTCTTCATGAGATCCACCGTCGCCATCGGGCCCATGCCGCCGATAATACCGATTGTCTTCTTCATCGTGACCACTCCTCTATGCTGCAGCGCCCTCGCGCCCGCTCGTCTTAAACGTTTCTTCTTGTGAATAGCATAGCATTGTGATAGCCTATAAACAAATACATATAAGTGTATATTATCTATCCAAATATTTTATGGTATATAGGGAGTTTGATTCACATGCAAGGAATGGATTACGTCTACGCAGTCTGGCAGGAAAAGAGCTTCTCCGCAGCCGCCCGCAAGCTCTTCGTGTCGCAGCCCGCCCTCTCGGCCTCCGTGCGCAAGGTCGAGCGCGAGCTCGGCCTGCCAATCTTCAACCGCAGCACCACGCCGCTGCAGCTGACAGATGCCGGCCGCGCCTACATCGACGCGGCCGAGCGCATCTTCCGCATCAAGCGGGACCTCAAGAGCTACTGCGATGACCTCGCCGGACTCGAGAGCGGCACCCTGCGGCTCGGCGGGACGAACTTCTTCGCGTCCTGCTTCCTGCCGCCGATGATCGAGGCCTTCAGCAGCCGCCATCCGCACATCGCGCTCTCCGTCACCGAATCCGATTCCGCCGACCTCTTCAACAAGCTCGCAACCGAAGAACTCGACATCATCGTCGACAGCGGCATCTACGACGCGGCGCTCTACGAGGCCATCCCTTTCTACCAGGATCACCTGCTGCTGTCCGTACCGGCCTTCCTGCCCATCAACAGGGAATTCGCCTCGTATCTGCTGACGCAGCAGGACATCATGCTCGGCCGCCACCTGCGCCCCGACGTGCCGGCCGTCCCCCTCTCAGCCTTCCAGGACACGGACTTCCTGATCCTCGGCAAGGGGAACGACATGTTCCGGCGCTCGCGCAAGCTCTTCCAGAACAACAGCATGACGCCGCACGTCCGCCTCTACCTCAATCAGCTCATGACAGCCTACCACATGGCACGCCAGGGCCTCGGCGCGACCTTCCTGACTGATACGCTCGTGCGCCTGTCTGCGCCCAACGAGGCGCTCGTCTACTACAAGCTCGACGACCCGAACGCCCAGCGCCAGATCTTTCTCGCCCTGCAGCGCAGGGGCTACCGCACCAATGCCATGCAGGGCTTCATCAAGAGCAGCCTCAATCTCTACCAGGATGCCCCCGCCTGACAAGCTGCCGCCAGCTCAAAGCAAGAACGCTGCCGTACCAGACAAAAATCTGGCGCAGCAGCGTTCTTGCTATATGATGGATGCGATGTGAATCGGGCTCAGAGCAGATGAGCGCGCAGCTCTTCTCCACTCTGCTCACAAAGATAAGCCGGAGCGATATCAAGAACCGTACGGCAGCCCGTCTGGCCTTCCTTTGCCAGACGATAGGCAGCCCGTGCGTAAGCAACGAGGACACTCGTCGTGAATTCCGGATTGGAATCGAGCTTCAGCGAGAACTCGATGATATGGTTATGCTCCTTCTCGTGGCCCGTAGCGCCCGAACGGATGACGAAGCCGCCGTGTGCGAGGCCGCTGTGATCGCGCTGGAGCTCCTCTTCGCTGATGAAGTGTACCGTCGTGTCGTACTCATCGAAGTAGTTCGGCATCGTCTTGATGGCGTTCTCGACATAGGCGGCATCAGCGCCGTCCTCGAGCACGACGAAGCACTCACGCGTGTGCTTCTCCCGCGTCGTGAGTTCCGGGTTTGCGCCCGAACGGACGGCCTCGAGAGCACTCTCAACCGGCACAGTGTACTGCTTTGCGTCCTTGACGCCCTTGATGCGACGGATTGCATCGCTGTGGCCCTGGCTGACGCCCTTGCCCCAGAACGTGTAGTCCTTGCCGTCCGGCAGGATCGCATTGCTGTAGACGCGCGCGAGCGAGAACAGGCCCGGGTCCCAGCCGACCGAGATGATGCCGAGGTGGCCGCTCTCCTTCGCCGCCTTGTCGACGTCGGCGAAGTGCTCCGGGATGCGCGCATGCGTGTCAAAGCTGTCGATGACATTGAAGTACTTCGCGTACTCCGGCGTCTGCTTCGGCAGGTCCGTCGCGCTGCCGCCACAGAGGATCATGACATCGATCTTGTCCTGCCACGCTGCCACATCCTTGACATTGACGACCGGCACGCCCTGCGACCAGATCTTGACGGAAGAGGGATCGCGGCGCGTGAAGACTGCGACGAGCTCCATATCCGGATTCTCTTCGACTGCACACTCAACGCCGCGGCCCAGATTGCCGTAACCAAGGATACCAATGCGAATGCTCATGAAAAAGCCCTCCTGTACGATTCATTATTGCAACATCATTATACTATGCGAAAAAAATATAATCAATAATACAAAACTTATATTTATATTATCTGAAAATTTATTATTGACAAAGTAGCTAAAAAATGATATTCTTGTCATAGATACAAGGAATGTTACTGCAAAGCAGGCATAACCGCGATCGAGACGGACTTCGTCCGCCGATCTTGTTATGCCTGCTTTTTATTATGTCTGAAAACTGGAGGTACGCATTATGAACTGGCACAATCTATTCAAGAAAAAGACTCCGGCCTTGCGGCCGCGAATTCTCAAGGACAACATCCTTTATGCTCCCACACAAGGAACATACCTGCCACTCGATAAGGTATCCGATCCTGCCTTTGCCAGTAAGAGCATGGGCGACGGCTTTGCCATCGTACCTGAAGGTAATATCCTCTATGCACCGGTCAGTGGCTCAGTCGCCGGAACATTCCCGACCGGTCACGCCCTCACGCTCAAGAGTGATAACGGACTGGAAATCCTGATCCATGTCGGTATCGATACGGTTGAACTCAACGGGCAAGGATTCGAGATTATCGCTCAGCAAGGCCAAAAGGTTACAGCTGGTGATCCTCTCCTGCGCTTTGACCCGGTAGCCATCCGGAAAGCCGGTTACGATCCCACCATCATGATCATCGTCATGAATCCCCGGGATATTCACCTGACACCACTGGCGGAAGGCAGTGTCCAGGCACTTGACGAGATAATGAAGTTTTGATTATAGAAGGGAAGGATGCCATTGTGAAAATTGAACGAATCTACAACAACAATGTCATCTTGGCTCATGACGACAAGAACGAAGAAATCATCGCCATCGGTAAGGGCCTGGCATTCGGCCGTCATGTCGGCGATACCATTGAAAAAGACCGCATCGAAAAACTCTTCATCCTGCGGGACAAATCCATCCAATCCAAACTACAGGCAATCCTCAGCGATATCCCTTCTGTCTACCTGGAAATCGTGGAAGAACTCATACAAGAAATTCATGCAACGTCAAATCTAACGCTCAATGAAAGCATTTATCTAACGTTGACCGATCACATCAGCGTTTCCCTCGAACGAGAAAAGCAGGGCATCCTCTGCCGCAATCCCCTGTTGCCGGAAATCAAGCAATTCTATCCGCAGGAATATCGGCTGGCCCGTCTGGCAGTAGGTATCATCCGGCGGTATCTGCAGGTGACGATATCCGATGACGAAGTTGGCTTCATCACCCTCCACATCGTCAACGCCAGCGTCAATCAACAGATGATGGTAACCGTGAAAGCGACACGTATGGTCCGGGACATCCTCACCATCATTCGCCAGGCATTTCCCGATAAGATTGAAGCTAAGCCGCTGCTTTACCAGCGTCTGGTCCGCCATCTGCAAATCTTTACGAGGACCCTGCTCACCGTCGAAAAAATCGAAGACAACAGCAATTATTTTTATAAGCTCGGCAAGACACAATACGGTGATGCCTACCACTGCGTAAAAACCATCAACCATTATGTAAAGGAAAAAACCGGCAAAACCATCACAGATGGTGAGCAGGGCTATCTTCTGCTCCATATCATCAATTTGATTTATTCCTAAAAGCAAAATCCCTGCATCATGGCACTCAAGAAGGAGGAAAATTCATGAATGCAAAAATGATCAATCAAATCGTAGATGCCGTCGGCGGTGCCGACAATATCTGTTCCGTCGTTCACTGCTCCACCCGACTGCGTTTCTCGCTGCGCGACGAAAAAAAAGCCGATGATGCTAAAGCACAAAGCATTCCCGGTGTTCTGTCCTTAGTGAAGAAAGGCGGCCAATATCAGCTGGTTATCGGCAATGATGTGGATCTCGTTTACGATGCCCTGATACAGAAATATCCGCAGTTGCAAAAGGACCAGGCTCCAAAGCAGGCAGTTCCTGCCAAGAAAAAAGGCATCGTCAATGCCATCCTCGGCGCGATCACCGGTTCCATCGCCCCGGTCGTCCCCTTACTGGCCGGCTGCGGCATGGGCAAGGTTCTGCTGCTCGTCCTCGTCATGAGTGGGCTGCTCACTAAAGCCTCCTCTTCCTACATCCTGCTCAATATGATTTTCGATACAGGATTTTACTTCATGCCAGCCTTCATCGGGTTCTCCGCAGCCAAGATGTTCGGCTGCAATGCTTTCATGGGCGGCTTTATCGGCCTGGCCATGGTTCACCCGACCTGGACAGGGCTCGTTGCCAAAGGGGTCCCCGTTGACTTCCTCGGTGTACCAGTCCTGCTGGCCAAATATTCTTCTACCTTGATCCCGATCCTGTTATCCGTCTGGATCATGTCTTATATCGAAAAAGGCGTCAAGAAGATTGTGCCGGGTATGGTCAAAGTTTTCCTTGAGCCCATGCTCATCGCCCTCATCAGCGTGCCATTGGCTCTCGTCTGCATCGGTCCGCTCGGCAATTTGCTCTCGCAGGCCATCGCCGATGGCAGCATGTTCATCTACGGAGCCCTCGGCGCTGTTGCACTGGCCATCTTGGCGGCTCTCTACCCCTGGCTCGTTTCCGTCGGACTGCATAAGGCCCTGAGCCCGATCAGTATCATGCTCGTGGCTCAGCAGGGGTTTGACCCCGTTATCCGCGTGGTTGCACTCTGCTCCAACATGTCTCAGGCGGCAGCCGCCCTGGCTGTTGCTTGGAAGACGAAGAACAAGGCTCTGAAATCCCTTGCCTTCTCCTCCAGCATGACCGCTTATCTCGGCGGCATCACAGAACCTGCCATGTACGGTGTCAACCTCAAGCTCAAGCGCCCAATGTACGGCTGCATGATTGGCAGTGGCATCGCCGCACTCTTTGCCGGTTTTGTAAAGCTCAAGGCCTTCATCTATGTCACGCCAGGACTCCTGAGCATGGCTATGTGGATTGGTGAAGACGAAAACTTTATCCTGCAAGCACTCATCACCCTCGTGATTGCCTCCATCGCCACGTTCATTGCCACCATCATGATTGGCTTCGAAGATCCTGAAGAAAACAAGGAGGAACAAGCATGAAAGCATTCATATTCGATATGGACGGGGTCCTCATTGACAGCGAACCACTGCACATCGAAGTAAAGCTCGAGACATTCCGTCATTTCGGCATACCATTCCCCCCGGAGAAGCTGCCGTCCTTTGCCGGCCGTACGAGCAAGGATCTCTTTACTGAGGCGTTGCTTGCGCATCCCCAAGCAGGACTCACCTGGCAAGAACTCGCCTCCTTCAAGCACCAGCGCTATATCGACCGGCTGATACACGATCCTTCCATTCAGCCCATCACCGGAGTAACCGAGCTTTTACGGCACCTGCGCAGCAAGAAGTTCCGCATTGGATTGGCCTCCTCATCTGGACGCAATATCATCGAGATGGTACTGAGCCGCTTTGGCATCCGGTCCTACTTCGATACCATCGTCAGCGGTGCAGAACTGCCGCACAGCAAGCCATACCCTGATATCTACCTGAAAGCAGCCGAAGGGCTGGGCATACCACCATGTGACTGCACAGTCGTGGAAGATGCCACAGCCGGCATCGCTGCTGCCAAGGCTGCTGGCATGACCTGCATCGCTTTCCACAACCCTCATTCCGGCCAGCAGGATCTCAGTCAAGCTGACCGTATCGTCGAACATTTCTCAGAAATCCTTGTCTAACTTCGCCCCTGTCCCCTTCATATAGCAAAAAGCACGCCATATGGCGTGCTTTTTGTATATATATTCGTACAGGATATAGATCCGTCAAAGGTCATCAACAAGTGCCGTGCTCTTAGCATAGGCCGTGCTGCGGCCCTCGATGAAATCCGTCTTGATGAAGTTCGGGTTGGCGTACTGACTGACCCAGCGCATCGAGGACGGCTCTTCCTCATAGCCCTCGTAGAGCGCGCCGAGGCCGATGCTCTCCGCGCGCGCATTGCCGAGGTAGCGCACGTAGTCCTCGATCATCTTCTCGTTGAGGCCCTCGACCTCGTTGCCGATGGCGTACTTGCCCCAGGCGATTTCCTGGCGCACGCCCTCGCGGATCATCTCGCGCATCATCTCCTCGCTCTCCGCCGTGAAGAGGTCCGGCTCCTCCGCGCGCAGGTCGCGCAGGATGTTGCGGAACAGCCAGAGGTGCGTGTTCTCGTCGCGGTTGATGTAGCGGATCTCCTGCACAGAGCCAGGCATGCGGCCGATGCGGCCGAGATTGTAGAAGAACATGAATCCCGAGTAGAAGTAGATGCCCTCGAGGATGTAGTTGGCGACGAGAACGCGCAGGAAGTTCTCGCGCGACTGCTCCTGCTGGAATTCGTTGTAGAGGTCGCCGATGAAGGTGTTGCGCGCGAGCAGGTGCGCATCGTCCTTCCACTGGAAGATGATCTCCTGGCGCTCGTCGGGGCTCGCGATCGTGTCGAGCATGTAGCTGTAGCTCTGCGAGTGCACGCACTCCTGGAATGACTGGATTGTCAGGCAAAGGTCGACCTCGTTGGCCGTGATGTAGGCCGAGACATTCGGCAGGTTCGCGCTCTGCACGGAGTCGAGGAAGACGAGGAACGAGAGGATCTTGTCGTAGGCGCGGCGCTCCGCCTCCGGCAGCTGCCGGTAGTCCTTGACATCCTGTCCGAGATTGATCTCCTCAGGGATCCAGAAGTTGTTCATCGCCTGGCGGTACCAGTCCGAAGTCCACGTGTACTTGAGGTTGTTGAAGTCATTCATGTTCGTCGTGTTGCCGCCGATGAGGCGGCGCTGCGTGACGTCGATGTCGCCCTCGGGGTTGAAGAGGGGGCGCTTTCTGAGTGATGCCATATTGCATATCCTTTCTAGCTCTAACGGTCTGACAGAAGTCTGTGGCAGTTGCCATCACGAGGAGCAGCTCTCGCACTCCTCGACCTCGAGCGACTTGCTGCGCACGTAGTAGATGGTCTTGACGCCCTCCTCGTAGGCCTTGATGTAGAGGGCCAGCACCTGGCGGAAGGTGAAGTCGTTCGTGATGTAGAGGTTGACGCTCTGCGCCTGGTCGATATGGCGCTGGCGCACGCCGGCCGCGCGCACCGACCAGTTCTGGTCGACCGTATGCGCGCTCTTGTAGTACCAGAACGTCTTCATGGAAAGGTCCGGCGCGATGCGCGGCAGGATGGCGCCCTTCTTCTCCTCGAGGAAGAAGCGCTTCATGATGGGGTCAACGCCGGCCGTCGTGCCGACGAGGATGGACGTCGAGCTCGTCGGCGCCACGGCGAGGAGATACGCATTGCGCATGCCCTGCGCGCAGACCTTCGCGGCAAGCTCCCGCCACGCTTCCGACTCGTAGCCGCGCTTCTTGAAGTAGGCGCCCGTCTGCCAGTCGCTGCCCGCAAAGCAGCCGTACGAGCCCTTTTCCGCCGCAAGGTCGCTGCTCGCCTCGATGGTCGCGTAATTGATGCGGGAAAAGACATCGTCGACAAAGGCGAGGTGCTCCTCGCTCTCCCAGCGGACGGCGTTCTTGGCGAGCATGTGGTGGTAGCCCGAGACGCCGAGGCCGATGCTCCTGTACTTCCCGTTCGTCAGGCGCGCGTAGGCGAGCGGCGCCTCATTGAGATCGATGACATTGTCGAGCGCGCGCACCGCCGTGCGCACGACAGAGCGCAGCTCCTCGTGCGACGTCACGTCGATGCGGCCGAGATTGAGGCTCGCGAGATTGCAGACGACGAAATCGCCCGGCTGCGTCGTGACCTGCACGACCGTGTCGCCCGCCTCCGTCTTGATTTCCGTGCGGACCGACTCGACAGCCGACATGTTCTGCGCGATCTCCGTGCAGAGGTTCGAGCAGTAGATCATGCCGGCCTGCGGATTGGGGTTGAGGCGGTTGACCGTGTCGCGGTAGAAGGCAAACGGCGTGCCCGTCTCGACGACGGACTTCAGGATCAGGCGGACGATCTCCTTGACCGAGATCACACGCTTGTCGATGCGCGGCTCGGCGACACAGGCGCGGTAGCGCTTCTCCCATTCCTCACCCCAGAAGTCCTCGAGCGCGTAGCCCATGACCATCTCGATCTCGTGCGGGTCCATGAGGAACCACGGCGCGTCGAGATCCTCCTTCGCGAGTTTCCAGAAGAGGTCCGGGTAGCAGACGGCCGGGAAGATGTCATGCGCCTTCATGCGGTCATCGCCATTGTTGGTGCGCAGCTGCAGGAACTCCGGCAGGTCCTTGTGCCAGGCATCGAGGTAGACGGCGCAGGCCCCCTGGCGCACGCCGAGCTGGTCGACGGCCACAGCCGTGTCATTGACGAGGCGGATCCAGCGGATGACACCGCCCGCCGCGCCCTCGAAGCCGCGGATGGCCGCGCCTGTCGCGCGGACCTTGCCGAAGTAGAGGCCCATGCCGCCGCCCCACTTGCTGACCTTGGCAAACGAGTCGAAGCTGCGGTAGATGCCGTCGAGAGAGTCCGGCACCGTGTCGATGAAGCAGCTCGAGAGCTGGTGATACGGCTTTCTCGCGTTGGCGAGTGTCGGCGTCGCCATCGTGACCTGCTGCAGGCTCAGCATGTCGTAGAAGCGGCGCACCCAGTCCATGCGCACCGAAGGCTCCTCGAGCATCGCGAGGTGCAGTGCGATGCCGAGGTACATCTCCTGCGGGGACTCGAGCGCCACGCCGTGATGCGTGTGGATGACATAGCGCGAGAGCAGGAGGTCGAGGCCCGCGTACGAGTAGAGGTGATTGCGCTCCGCCACGATGAAGCGTGAAGCCGCGCGGAGCTCCTGCTCCGTGTAGTTCTCGAGGATGTAACTGCCGTAGAGCTCCTTGGCCGTCAGGTAGCGCAGCTTGGCCACGAAGTTCGTGATGCCGCGCTTCGCCTCCGACTCCGCCAGATGGCGTGCAAAGTCAAGATAGCGCAGGCGCGCCGCGATCTTGTCCCAGTGCGGCGCTTCCGCCGAGGCGAGTTCCACCGCCGCGCGGATGAGCGCCTGCAGCTTCTCATCCAGGTCAAGCGAGGGCTTGCCGAACACCTCATATTTCTCGGCAAGCGCTGGGAAGTCCCCCGCATGCTCGCCAAAGTCACGTTCCACACCGGCCAGGCAGGCAGCGAGGCCCGGCACAGGACAAGCCTGCAGCAAATGCTGCAGGACCGGCGATTTGACAGTACGATCCATCTTTTTACTCCTAGATACAGTAGATTATTTCAAGAAAAGTTATCTCTAACCACTACATATTGATTACTGAACCAGTATAGCAAATGGAAAGAAGGGCTGTCAACGAATCACGTCCCATTCAAAAAAACTTGCTTTTCCATTACTTTCCACTATAATAAAGATAAGAGGATTCATATATCGAAAAGGAAGGACAACACGATATGATCACGAAAGAACTCATCGCCCGCATCAATGAGCTTTCCCGCAAGAAACGCAGCAGCGGCCTCAGTGAAGATGAGCGCATCGAGCAGCAGGCACTGCGCCGTGAATACCTCGCCGGCATCCGCGAGCAGGTCCGCAACATGCTGGAACAAGTCGAGATCATCGACACACCGCTCGAGCAAGAGAGCACCATGCATGTCAAAGAAGTTGCTTTCTCGCTGCGTCCGAGCCACAAGCTCCATTGATCGATCCCTATCATCCGCAATCATCACCGCACGAGAATCACGCCATCATAAAGGCCCCGGCATCTGCCGGGGCCCTTTTATCGTATTCATTTCGCACTTGTCTCGCTTGACGCGCAGAAGTACGCGTAGGTGCGCCTGAGGCCCTCGCGCAGGGAGACGACAGGGGCCCAGCCGAGCGCGCGGCGCGCGCGGCCGTTGGCGAGCATGGACTTGTAGATATCGCCGGGGCGCGCCTCGAGGCAGCGCGGCTCGATATCCCTGCCGGAGACATCGGCGAGAATGGCGACGAGTTCCCTGAGGCTCGTCTCCGTCTGCGTCGAGAGGTTGTAGGCGTGATTGACATGCTCCGTGTGGAGCGCCGCGCAGATGCCTGCCGCGATGTCGCCCGCGTAGATGAAGTCGCGCGTCTGCTCGCCGTCGCCGTATATCGTGAGCGCCCGGCCCTCTGCCAGGCGCTTGGCGAAGATGCTGATGACGCCGCCCTCACCGCCATTGCCCTGGCGCTCACCGTAGACATTGGCGAAGCGCAGGATGACGAAGTCGAGCCCGAACGACTGCTGGTAGAGGCGCAGGTAGTGCTCGACCGTGACCTTTGACAGGCCGTAGAACGACATCGGGTGGAGAGGCTCCGACTCGACAATCGGCAGGCTCTCCTCCGCGACGTCGCCGTAGCTCGCCGCCGTCGAGGCGAAGACGACGCGCTGCACGCCCGTGCGCCGCGCCTGCTCGAGCACGTGGATGGAACCGATGATGTTCTCGCGGCCATCAAGTGCCGGCGACTCCATCGAGATGTGCACCGTCGTCTGGCCCGCGAGATGCACGACCGCATCGAAACGGCCTTCATCAAAGACCTCTGCGAGCGATGCATCATTGACATCCATCTCGACGCACTTGACCGCCGCATCCTGCGGCAGGTTCTCACGGCTGCCCGTGCTGAAGTTGTCGAGCACCGTCACCTGCTCGCCCTCGGCCAGCAGTTTCCTCACAAGGTGGGAGCCGATGAAACCGGCGCCCCCAGTCACTAAGATATTCAATGAAAACGTCCTCTTTCTCTATCAAAATATGCCTGTACTATGCTCTCAATCGCGATGGAAGCGGTAGCCCGCGCCGCGCACCGTCTCGATGTAGGCGGGATGCGCGGGGTCGTCCTCGATCTTCTCGCGGATGCGGTTGATGTGCACGGAGACGGTCGCACTGTCGCCCATCGCGTCGAGGCCCCAGATGCGCTCGAACAGCGTCTCGCGGCTGAAGACGAGCCCGCGGTTCTCCATGAGGAACTGCAAGAGCTCGAACTCCCGGTTCGTCAGGTGGATCTCCTCGCCGTCCTTGAAGACGCGGCGCGACTTCGCCTCGAGCGCCAGCGTGCCGCACGAGAGCCGCGCGATGCACTGCTGCGCCTTCTTCGTCAGCTGTTCGTAGCGCGCGATGTGCGCCTTGGCGCGGGCCACGAGCTCGCTCGGGCTGAAGGGCTTCGTCATGTAGTCGTCCGCGCCGAGGCCGAAGCCGCGTATCTTGTCGATGTCCGTCTGGCGGGACGAGACGATGATGACGGGGATGTCGAGCTCCCCGCGCAGGCGGCGGCAGACATTGAAGCCGTCGAGTCCCGGCAGCATGAGGTCGAGGATGACGAGGTCGTAAGCGCCCGTCAGCGCGGCCTCGGCCCCCTTGAGGCCATCGCCCTCGATCGCCACCTCGAAGTCCGAGGCTTCGAGGTAATCGCGCTCGAGCTCCGCGATCTCGTGGTCATCTTCCACGATCAGGATCTTCTTCACACCGATTCCACCTTTCCCGTCTTCACGCCTTCCCATCTTCTGCAAACGACTGCTTCGATGGCAGCCAGATGCAGACACAGAGCCCCTTCGGCACGGCCGGGCGGGCCCAGATGCGTCCGCCCATCGCCTCGACGATGCGCGCCGTCACGGCGAGGCCGAGGCCGCTGCCCTTGGCTGCGTCCGTCCGCGCCTTGTCTGTGCGGTAGAACGACTCGAAGATCTGGCCGAGCTCATCGCGCGCCACGTCGCGCCCACAATCCTCGCACTCGATGACATATCCCCCATCCCTGGCCGAGAGCCGGATGGTCAATCTGCCGCTGTCACCATCCTTGTATTTTATCGCATTACTGAGGATGTTGTCGAGTACCCGCTGGAACTGGATGCGGTCGAGCATGACACACACATCGTCAGCGGCGAGCGCATCCTCGAAGCGAAGGGCAAAGCCCTGCGCCGCCAGCGCCTCCTTCTGCCGATCCACGTACTGTTGCAGGATGGGCCGGAGTGAGGCCGCCTCCCACTGGAAGACGGCCTTGCCGAGCTCGAGCTTCGAGAGCAGGAAGAGCTCGTGGACCATCTTCTCCATGTCCTGGCTCGTGTGGTAGACGAGCTCGAGGTAGCGGCGCTGCTTCTCGGGCGTCGTGGCGATGCCGTCGAGGACGCCGCCCGTATAGCCCTGGATCTTCGTCAAGGGCGTCGCGAGGTCGTGTGCGATGCCCGCCAAGAGCTCCTGGCGGTTCTGCTCGTACTGCTCGCGCAATTTCTGCCCCTGCTGTAGGCGACGGCGCATCAGCTCAAAGACGGCCGCCGTCTCGCCGAGCTCATCTGTGCCGTGACTGACGATGGGCGTATCGCAGTCACCCTTGGCGATGCGGCGCGCGGCATGCTGCAATTCCTCGAGCGGTGCCACGATGTCGCGCGTCATGCGTCGCACGAGCAGCAGGCCCACAAAGACGATGATTGCCGCCGCGAGCAGGAAGATGCCGATGCCCATCGCACTCCAGACGCCGCCCATGTGCGGCGGGAAAAAGCCCTGCCCGATCTGAAAAGGCACCGGCCCCATCGCGACGCCGATGTTCTTGCCGTCCCTCGAGACGTAGCGGTAGACGAGGCCTCTGTCGTCCCAGAGCAGGACATTGCCCTCGCCCGGGACTATCTCATACGATTCTGCGATGAGCGCCTGCGCTGTATCAGGCTCCGACTCGTAGGTGACCTCGCCATCGCACAGCACGGCCACCTCGATGCCGACCTCCTCCATCGATTCCACATGGCGCTCGAGCTTCTCCTTCTCACCACCGTCGACATTCGTGAAGATGTGACTTAGCCCCATGAGCACGGGGATCGTGTCGCCCGCCTCCGGCCAGAGGATCTCGAGCTCGCGCTCGCGGAAGTTGCCCGTCGCGCGCAGGCCGTGGAAGACAGCACTGCCGATGGAGGCGAGCAGCAGCACCGGCACGAGCACCATGATGATGTTGTTGAGGATCAGGCGCTGGCGCACCGACAAGTCACGAAGCTTCATCCCCGCTCAGCTCTCCTTTCTATCCCTTTCATTCTATCCCCTTCATTTTATTCCGCTCCGCCCGCTGCTTCCGAGCCAGCGCATGAGCAGCTTGTGCGGATAACCCCGGAGCACATCCAACTTGGCACCCGTACGACCTGTATCCATATCCGCACGGCCATCGCTGCGGCCCGGCACGAGGCGGTAGATACAGTAAGCATCCGTCTCCGCGACTTCCTGCCAGAACCCCGGCACCGCTTCGCCGAGATGGCCGCGGTTGTCGAAGTCCGTGACGATGATGGTGTCACGGGCAAAGTCCATCGCCTCCACTGCGGCGAACGGCATGACGTTCGTCGCAGTCCAGCTCATCTTCTGCGGTCTCGCCGCCTCGACATCCGCCTCTGTCGCGACGAGACGCTTCGGCATGAAGCCACTGTAGTAAGCAATCGAGACCGGATAGCGCACGCCGTACGTCAGCACTTCCGTCTGCGGCGTCGCCATCCGCTTCAGAGCAGCTGCCGTATCCTTGCCGGAATTCATCGGCATGACGACGGGAAGGACGGCCACGAGCAGCGCGAAGTAGACGAGCGCCATGCCCGCGGCCATGCGCGCAAAGGCTTTCGCATGCTCTGCGAAGTACCGGCCCATCAGGATGGCCAGCGGCATCATGTACGGGAATGTGTACGTCATGTACTTCGAGGCCATGCACTCGAACGCGATGAATACTGCAAGCGCCCAAGCGATCAGGAAGCGCTCCTTCTCCCCCTGCGGCCAACGGAGCTCGCGCCGCACGAGCCGCTTGCAGAAGGCAGGCACGGCCACGAGCGACCACGGGAAGAAACCCGCGACAAAGACGAGCAGGTAGTAGTACCAGACGCTATTGCGCGGGTGCTCCGCCACCGTCGCGCGCAGGGCATTGTGCACGCCGAGGAACGTATCGATGAAATCGCTGCCGTGCAGCTCATACATCGGCACATACCAGACCCCCACGATGACGAGAAACAGCAGGCATCCACCGACTGTATGGCGATTCAGCAGCACGCCGAGGCAGCGCTGCCAGGCGAGGAAGACGAGGATGACGAGCCCCGGCAGCGCGAGGCCGATGGGGCCCTTCGTCAAGACGGCGACGGCAGCCGCCGCAAAGGCCATGTAGTAGTAGCGGCCCCTACCCGTCTCATAGCCACAGTAGAAGCTCATGAGCGTCAGGCTGACCGTCACCCAGAGCGTCATGTCCGTGATGATCGCATGGCCGAGGTACCAGTACTCGACCGACAGCGCCAGCAGCACCGCAGCGCAAAGGCCCGTGCGGCGACCGTAGAGCTTCGTGCCGAAGCCATATGTCATCAGCACGCCTGCCACTGCAAAGACCGCAGGGAAGAAACGCGCAGCAAACTCCGTCATGCCGAAGATCTTGAAGGCCGCGATGAGCTCCCAGTAGAACAGGATGGGCTTGTCGTACCAGTAATTCCCGAAGATGCGCGGCGATAGGTAATCCCCCGCCGCCATCATCTCCTTCGCCGTCTCCACGTAATTCGACTCCACCGGGTCCGTCACCGGCATCAGCCAGCTGCCGAACAAGTAGAGCACCAAAGCAAAGGCGCCCAGATACAGAAAATCCTTGCGTTCCATTCCATGCCTCCCTATCTCTTCTCAAATGACTCCAGGCTCTTGCGATTCCATGCAAAGCCCATCTTTGTCTTCGAGTATAGGGAGCCGAGATAAACGCGCGTTAAACGGCGCCTAAAAAGCAGTACAAGAAAGCCGCCAACTCATTCCAGTTGGCGGCTCTTGCCGTACGGCTCAATAGTGCGGATGTTCGCGAACATACTCTACCGGGCGGCTCCAGTCAACGCTGACGTTCGTCGCGCCCCAGAGGCGGGTCAGAGCAGTCTGCAGGCTCTTGAGGTCGACCAGCGGGTCGATCGTCTCATGCGTGAAGTCCATGAGCGTCTCGTGCGGGATGTTGATCTCGTGCGTCGTATTGAGGTAATCCTCGACTTTCTTCTTGCCCTCTTCGTTGGCCAGGTTGACGACAGCCGTCTTGGCCGCTTCGTCGTAATCGATCCAGCCGAGGTCGTTCTTGTAACTGATTGCTACGCTGTAGGTAATTGCCATTCTTTTATCCCCTTTGAATGATATCGGCGCAATCTGCGCGCCCGCGCGGTGCGGGTCATCTATCGTTTTTCCTCAACTTACAGGGTATCCCCTATCTTTTCATTATAAGGGATTTCTATCTTTTCCACAACCTGCCTTCTTTATTGATTTGTCAAGACTTGCACGCGTGTTTTTTTTATGCTATGATACACGTAAAGAAGGACAAGCCTGGGATGTACGTGAGCTTTAGAAGTGTCTAACCTACATTTTTCCTAGGGAGCTTGATTTGATTCCGGCAGATGCCCGCCTCGGCGACTGCAGAAACCGGACTTAAGGCACCCACCTGCTAGCCGCAGGTTTTAGGCATTTAAAGCAAACGGCACCCTGGACCCCTGCTTTGAAGAGGGATTGCTGCGTTAGGTCTGCAGTCCCTCTTCGCGTATACAAAATGAAGAATCCCTGTCTGAAACATCTGTTTCGGACAGGGATTTTTTTACAGTCAATCCCGCATCGCTCAGCCGCTCAGGAAATCCTGAGGCTGTGGAAGGCGCTGGCCTTGTGCAGGCGGTTCATGATGGCGAGGCCAAGCCCCTTCTCCGTCGTGCCTTCGCCGAGCAGCGCGTCGGCCTCTGTGTCGTTGAAGGCGATGAGCTCCTCGTAGATATGGGCGGCGATTGCCAAGAGGTCGCCCTGCGGGCCGTAGTCCTTCAGGAGCTCTGCGGGCACGAGGCCCTGCAGGGACTCGCAGACCTCATGGCTGGCGAGCACGCCGACCGTACGGCCCTCGCCCTGCAGGCGGCGGACCTGGCGGCGGAAGGCAGCGGCCATCTTCGAAGGCTCGCCCTCGAGCAGTGTCAAGGGGGCCTTCGGCGCGTAGTGCTTGTATTTCATGCCCGGCGCGCGCGGCACAGTGTCCGCGCCGACGAGCGCGGGGTCGAGCTTGCAGCCGCCGAGCACTTCGGTGAGCATCTCGCGCGTGATGGCACCCGGGCGCAGGATGACGGCCACAGGGCCCGTGCAGTCGACAATGGTCGACTCAACGCCGAAATGGCACGGGCCGCCGTCGAGGATCAAGGGGATGCGCCCTTTCATGTCGCGCAGCACAGAGGCCGCCGTCGTCGGGCTCGGGCGCCCCGAGATGTTGGCCGACGGCGCGGCAATCGGCACGCCGGCCGCGCGGATCATCGCGCGGGCCACGGGGTGCTCCGGCATGCGGATGCCGACGGTATCGAGGCCGCCCGTGATGCGGTCCGGCACGATGGCCTTGCGGCGCAGGATGAGCGTGATGGGCCCCGGCATAAAGGCCGCGAGCAGCTTTTCCGCCATCGGCGTGACCTCCGCCGCAATCATCTCGACCATCGCGCGGTCCGAGACATGCAGGATCAGTGGATTGTCCGACGGACGCCCCTTCGCCTCGTAGATGCGCGCACAGGCATCCGCATCGAGCCCGTTTGCCCCGAGCCCGTAGACCGTCTCCGTCGGAAAAGCCACCAGCCCCCCGCTGCGCAGCACCTTCCCCGCGCGCGCAAGCTCCGCCTGCTGCGCCTTCACATCGGTTATCGTGATAATCTCTGTCTGCATCATTGACACTCCTTTGTTCTCCATGCCACGACGACGCGGTCGATGCCGGCGTAGTCGGGCAGGATCTCGGTGCGGGCGATCAGGGGATTGGCTTTGGCGAGCGCGGCGACGGGCTCGGCCTGATGGATGCCGACTTCAAAGGCCATGAAGCCGCCGGGTACGAGCATGGCGGGGGCTTCTTTCGCCAGGCGGCGGTAGAAATCGAGGCCGTCCTGGCCGCCGGAGAGCGCCGTGTGCGGCTCCTTGAGGCGCACTTCCGGCGCGAGGGTTGCGATGTCGGCCTCCGGGATATAGGGCGGGTTCGACAGAATGGCCGCAAACGTCATGCCAACTAGCGGCTGCAAAAGGTCCCCCGTGTGGAATGTGACGCGATCCGCGAGGCCGAGGCTTGCGGCATTCTCCTCTGCGACGGCGCGCGCCGTAGGCGAGATGTCGACGGTGTCGGCCACGGTGCCCGCCAGATAGCGCAGCACCGAAAGGCAGATGGCGCCCGAGCCCGTGCCGATATCGGCGATATGCAGCGGCTCTGCGACCTCCTGCTCCGCATCAGCTCCGCCCGCAGGCTGTCCCTCTGCCGGCTCCTCCGCAGCCGACTCATCAGCCAGCACTCCTGTCGCCGTTTTCTCGCCCTTCATCGCCTTCAGCCGCTCAACGGCGGCCTGCACGAGGATCTCGGTATCGGGGCGCGGCACGAGTGTGTCGGCCGTGACCTTGAAGGTCAGCCCCATGAACTCCTTCTCGCCGAGAATCTGCGCGACAGGCACGCGCAGGATGCGCTGCTTGATCATCTCGCGATAGGCGGCGAGCTCAGCAGGCTGCAGCGGCTCGTCAAAATGCACGTAGAGGTAGATGCGCTGCTTCTCGAGCACATGCGCGAGCAGCACTTCCGCGTCGAGGCGCGGCGATTCGATGCCCTTGTCCTTGAAGTACTGCTCCGTCCACTTCAAGATGCGGCCGATAGTCCAGATCTTGTCGTTCATTTCGCGTCCACCTTCTTCAGTCGTTCTGCCTGGTCCGCCGTTATGAGCGCGGCGAGCAGTTCATCGAGATCGCCGTCGAGGATGGCGTCGATCTTGTGCAGAGTCAGGCCGATGCGGTGGTCCGTCACGCGGCCCTGCGGGAAATTGTAGGTGCGGATGCGCTCGCTGCGGTCGCCCGAGCCGACCTGACTCCGGCGGTCGGCCGCAACGGCCGCCTCCTGCTCCTGCCGGGCCTTGTCGAGGATGCGCGCGCGCAGGACCTTCATCGCCTTCTCCTTGTTCTTGAGCTGCGACTTCTCGTCCTGGCACTGCACGACGATGCCCGTCGGCAGATGCGTGATGCGGATGGCCGTCTCCGTGCGGTTGACGTACTGGCCACCCGCGCCCGACGCGCAGTACGTGTCGATGCGCAGGTCCGCAGGATTGATGGCGACATCGACGTCCTCAGCCTCCGGCAGCACGGCGACAGTCGCCGCCGACGTGTGGATGCGGCCGCCCGACTCCGTCACCGGCACGCGCTGGACGCGGTGCGTGCCGCTCTCGTACTTGAGATACGAATACGCGCCGGAGCCCGTGACCATGAAGGTGACTTCCTTGAAGCCGCCGATCTCCGTCGGATTTGCGTCCATGAGCTCGACCTTCCAGCCCTTCTTCTCCGCATAGCGCGAGTACATGCGGAAGAGGTCGCCCGCAAAGAGCGCCGCCTCTTCGCCGCCAACGCCGCCGCGTATCTCGACGATGACATTCTTCTCGTCATTCGGGTCCTTCGGCAGAAGGAGGATCGGCAGCTTTTTGTCGAGCCGCTCCTTCTTCTCCATGAGGTCCGCGAGCTCTCCTTCGACAAAGGCATGCATCTCATGGTCAAGCGCTTCGCCAAGCATCGACTTGGCCTCCTCGATGCCCTTGACGACTTCCTTATAGCGCCGGAATTCCGTGACGATCGGCGTCAGCGCGGCGTGTTCCTTCGTGTACGCCTGCCACTTCGTCATGTCCGCCATGACCTCCGGATCGCTGATCAGCGACTCGAGTTCCCGGTATTTATCTTCAACGGCTTGGAGCTTCTCCAGCACAGATTTCACCTCTCAACAGTAATGTATCCCATGCTTGCGACATGAGTCAGGGGACGAGTTCGACCGGCTTCGGCAGAGTCCCCTCCGCATGGCGGTAGTCGACCGTACCCGGGACGATCTCCTCCTCCGGCAGCACGGCCTTGAGCGACTCGATGGCCACGGCCACCATATCGTCCTCCGGCGGGCGCGTCGTCAGGTACTGCAGCCAGAGACCCGGCTTGATGGCCGTCTGGATGATCTTGTTCTCGCTGCGGCCCGCCAGGCGGATGATCTCGTACGAGATGCCCGCGACGACAGGCAGCAGCACGATGCGCGAGGCGATGCGCTCGCCGAGGCTCGGCCAGCCGAGGAAGGCAAAGACGAAAATCGAGACGAGCATGACAATCAAGAGGAAATTCGTGCCGCAGCGCGGGTGAAGGCGCGAGAACTTCTGCACGTTCTCGACCGTCAGCGGCAGACCCGCCTCATAGCAGTGGATTGTCTTGTGCTCCGCCCCGTGGTACTGGAAGACGCGGCGGATGTCCTTCATGCGCGAGATGCCCCAGATGTAGCCGAGGAAGATCGCGAGGCGCAGGAAGCCTTCCATGAGATTGAGGAAGAACGGGTCTTCCGTGATGAAGTGGAAGAGACGTGCCGCGCCCGTCGGGATGGCGATGAAGAGGATGCTCGCGAGCACGAGCGCGAAGACAATCGTACCGGCCATCTCCCTGTCGGAGAGCTGCTCATCCTCCTCACCGGCCATCTTGGCCGAATACGAGAGCGAGCGGATACCGATGACGAGCGACTCGATGAGTGAGACGGTGCCGCGCAGCAGCGGCTTCTTGAGGATGGGATAGCGGTCCGAGATCGAGTTGACATCCTTCGTCTCGACCTGGATCTGGCCGTTCGGGTCGCGCACCGCCGTCGCCGTGAGCTTCGGCCCGCGCATCATGACGCCCTCGATGACGGCCTGGCCGCCCACCATTAGATGATTGCCCATAATTGGGACCTCCTATATTATATGCAAGACAAAATTTTCTTCTACACGTATAGCCTACGGCAGCCTGCTGTATTTTGTCTGGAACCTTTCAGATACAAAATAAAGCAGAGCGAGATTGCTCTGCTCTGCTTCATCATGCTGCATCTTATTTCTTGCCGTAGCGCTTGTTGAACTTCTCGATGCGGCCGCCTGCCTGTACGTCACGCTGACGACCCGTGAAGAACGGATGGCACTTGGAGCAGACATCGACGCGAAGCTCCGGCTGCGTGGAGCCCGTCTTGAACGTGTTGCCGCAACCGCAAGTTACCGTAGCTTCATAGTACTTCGGATGAATACCCTGCTTCATATCTATACACCTCACTTTCCCCCCAGGAACTGGGAATGGATACAAGCTCACTATGCGCGAGCTTGGTTTAGACCTAGCTCCCCTTCTTCGGGGGAAAGCCAGTCAATTTTTGGCTTGAAAACAGACGTCACTACGTCCATTACCGGTCTATTATAGCACAGAGCCCCCGCGCTTGCAAGAAAGCTATGCAAAATCTGCTTGAAAAAAACGGCACGATAGAGGATAATGTTGTTTACAGGGATAATCCAGAACGAATCATCTGCCGCACATACATCACACAGAAAGGATGTTTCTACATGGCAAACGATAAAAAAGACGAACACGTCATAACGCAGCGCTGCAGCTTCTGCAAGCGCGAAGTCGAGATCCACGACTCTCTCGACATGCCGATCTACGACCCGGCCACGGGCTTCGGCATCTGCAAGAACTGCATCAAGGAGCTCGCCCACTACATTGAGCTCCACGAAGAGGACACGGCCAAGAAAAAGGAGCCGGACTTCGCCGCCCAGCTCGACGAGATTCTCGAGAGGAACAAGCCGCACATCATCAAGCAGTACCTCGATGAGTACATCATCAACCAGGACCGCGCGAAGAAGATCCTCTCCGTCGCCGTCTACAACCACTACAAGCGCATGAAGTACGGCTACACGAATGACGACGGCACGGAAATCGAGAAGTCGAACGTCATCATGCTCGGCCCGTCCGGCTGCGGCAAGACGGCGCTGCTCTCCCACCTCTCGAAGCTCCTCGACGTGCCGTTCGCCGTCACGGACGCCTCGAGCCTCACAGAGGCGGGCTTTGTCGGCGCCGATGTAGAGGTCGCCGTCCGCAACCTCTACTATGCAGCCGACAAGGATATCCAGAAAGCCGAGCACGGCATCATCTACCTCGATGAGTTCGACAAGATCGCCCGCAAGTCCGGCGCCAACAACTCCATCACGGCCGACCCGGGCCACGAGGGCGTCCAGCAGGCCCTCCTGAAGATGCTCGAGGGCAACGTCGTCGAGTTCACGGCGCGCGGCCAGCGCAAGCACCCGGAGGCCCCGACCATCAAGGTCGACACGAAGGACATCCTCTTCATCGTCGGCGGCGCCTTCGTCGGCATCGACGACGTCATCGCCAAGCGCCTCCAGAAGGCTGACTCCTCCATCGGCTTCGGCGCCGAGGTCACGAGCAAGAGCGAGAAGCCGACGTTCGACGAGCTCATCCACCAGGTCCGTCCGGAGGACCTCATGCAGTACGGCATCATCCCCGAGATCATCGGGCGCCTGCCGATCATCTGCACGCTCGAGACGCTCGACGAGGACGCCCTGCTGCGCATCCTGACCGAGCCGAAGAACGCGCCCGTCAAGCAGTACGAGAAGCTGCTCGCCATGGACAACGTCAAGCTCGAATTCGCCGAGGACGCCCTGCGCGCCGTCGCCAAGAAGGCCATCGAGCGCAAGACCGGCGCCCGCTCCCTCAAGGGCATCATCGAGGACGTCATGCTCGACGTCATGTACGACATCCCGAAATCAAAAGAGCCGCGCAAGGTCATCATCACGAAGGCCTGCATCAACGAGGGCGAGAAGCCGGAAGTCATCGCACTCGACAAGTAAACGAGCACAAGCAAAAAAGGCATCTGTCACAATCAGACAGATGCCTTTTTGTGTGCCGTTCAGCCGGTCAGGGGTTGGCCCGCACGACCGGGAAACTGCCGAGGTCCTTGAGCCACTTGCTCTTCCTGGCGACGGCTGCCACCGACGTGCGCAGCGCCTCCTCATTGTCCGCGACATCAAGGTCGAAGAAGAAGATGTAGGCGCCGAGCTCCGTGCGCGCCGGGCGCGACTCGATGCGCGTCATGTTGACGCCGCGGTCCGCGAACTCCTTGAGCACATCGTAGAGCGCACCGGCCTTCTGGCCGTCGATCTCGCAGATGACGAGCATCTTCTCCGCCGGGCCGATCGGCGCCTGCGGCGCGGCCGTCACGCGGCGCAGCTCGAAGAAGCGCGTCGCATTCGACATATTGTCCTGGATCTCCTTCGCGACCGTGACGAGGCCGTTGAGCTCGCCGCCGCGCTTCGTGCAGATGGCCGCCGCGCCCATGCCGCGCGGCTCCTTGGCGACAATCTCTGCTGCCCGCGCCGTGCTCGCCACCTTGATGAGCTCCGCCTCCGGATAGTACTGCTGCAAATAGCCGCGGCACTGGGAAATCGGCTGCGGATGCGAGTAGATGAGGCAGATCTTCTGCGTGCCCGGCCTTGCCATGAGCTGATTGTGCACCGGCCAGATTAGCTCGCTCGCGACGAAGAGGTCGTCACTGCGCGCGAGCGTGTCGAGCGTGATGTTGATCGCGCCCTCGAGCGAGTTCTCCACCGGCACGAGACAGCTGTCCACCTCACCGTCCTCCACGGCCTGGATCACCGCAAAGATATCCGGATAAACGAGAAGCTCCGGCCTCTCCGGCAGGAGCCTCGAAAGATACTGTGCGGCAGCTTCGCTGTGTGTTCCCAAAGGGCCAAGAACGCCCATTTTCTTCATTATCCGACATCCTTTCCCTCAGAGGTCCTTCTGGAGTTTCGCGAGCTCCGGGCAGAGATCCCCGATGGAGCTTGCAAGGTCATCCTTCGGCTGCAGGATCTCGAGCACTGGCTTCATCGTCTCCTTGAACTTCGCGTCATCCTGCATGAGCGTCAGGATGGCACTCGTGTTGATCGCATCGGCGAGCGCCGTGTGCTGCGTGCCCTCGAACTTGTGGTCCATTGCGCCGAGCGCGTGCTTGAGCGCGAGGCTGTTGTGCAGGCCCAGGCGGTCGTCGAACTCCTGCTGCAGGTCGACCCAGCGCGCGTTGAGCCAGCCGATGTCGAAATCCGGCAGCTTGTAGCGGCACTCGCTGCGCAGCTGCTTGATGTCCGACATGCTCCACGAGTAGATCTTCGTCTCTTCCTCGCCAACCCAGTCCACAAAATCCTGGAAGCACGCGGCATACGTCTTCTTGTCCGCCACCATCGCCTGCGTGATGCCCGTCAGGCTCGTGATGTGCTTCTTGATGGGGCCGTACTCCGGCTTCACATAACACTGAAACTCCGCTTCCTGCTGGAAGTTCTCGTCGAGGCGCACGGCACCGATCTCGATGACTTCCTCATTGAGCTTGCGGCGCACCTCGCGGAACTCCCGACTGACCGGATTCATCTCCAGGTCTACGACGACATGTTTCATCTATTTTCAACTTCCCTTCATTCGAAGATAGCCTTACCTTTCTATTCTACGGTATCTGCACATTTTCTTCAACAAAAATATATGCTATCATAAACATAGTACTGCAGATTCGCGCCGAATGTCCATCCGGGCATCATGCGCATCCGCACAAGCCGTTACAAGCCATTCATGAAAGGAGCGCCACCCTTGGATTACCGCCTCTACCTCTTCGATTTCGACTACACGCTCGTCAATTCCGAGCCCGCCATCGTCAAATGCTTCCACATCACCCTGCAGAAGCTCGGCTACCCCGATGTGCCCGACGAGCGCATCAAGAAGACCATCGGCCTGCCCATGGTCGAAGCCGTCAAGCGCATCATCGGCACCGCAGACACGGCCGAAGCCGAACACTTCGTCGACGCCTACAGCCCCGAGGCCGACCGCTACATGACACCGGGCACGACCTTCTTCCCCGGCGCCGTCGAGACACTGCGCGCCATCAAGGCCACAGGCGCCAAAGTCGGCATCATCTCCAACAAGACGCACCGCCGCATCCAGGAGAAATTCGACGTCGACCACGTGCCCGAGCTCATCGACCTCATCATCGGCAGCAACGACGTCAAGAGCCACAAGCCAGAGCCAACCGGCCTGCTGCGCGCCATCGACCATTTCCACATGGCCAAAGACGACGTCCTCTACACCGGCGACAGCTACATCGACGCCGAGACCGCCCGCAATGCCGGCGTCGACTTCCTCGCCATCACCACCGGCACCACCAGCGCCGAGACCTTCGCCCGCTACCCCCACATCGCCATCCTGCCCGCCATCGCCGCGCTCAAAGACGAACTTGCAAAAAGCCACGAATAATGGTAAAATAGTTAAGTCAGCGATGACGCGGGCATAGTTCATCGGTAGAATGGAAGCTTCCCAAGCTTTAGAGGGCGGTTCGATTCCGCTTGCCCGCTCCATATGAAACACAACGGCTGCCAGAATCCCAGATTCCGGCAGCCGTTTTAAATTGACGCCCGTACGTCACCGTAGTATAATGTACATAGATAAAAAAGAGCGAACCACTAAGATGGTCAGCTCGGCATATCATAGGGCAAAAATATTTTCAGCCATACAAACAGCGTCTGCTAACGCTGATGGCCACCGTACATCCCGAAAAAGCCGTCTCTGCTAAGACGGCTTTTTTATTTATGCGATGTACGCCGAAGGGTTACTTACGGAATGCGCGGATCAGTTCCAGCAGGAACTTACCGTCGATGACATCGAAGGAAGCCAGCACGACCAGGCTAAGAAAGACCAGCACAAAGAGTGCAGTCAACCCGCAGACCGTGACCACGGCTACCTCCGATGAAAACAAGGCTTCCATCGAAGCAGGCATTCGTCGCGTGATACCAGAGGCATCACGACCCTTTCTCTTTCGGATTTATGCCAAGCATTGCGGCTCGACCACCGATGACCATCATATTGCATCGTAGATGACAGCAAATTGCTGTGTTCGCTCTAGGGAAATATCCCCTGAATCAGTATAGCAAGAAACCACGTCCACATCAACCACTTATCAGATCACATTTCTCTCAGCCCGCCAGATGGCGCCAGAGGTTGCTCAGGGCGATCATCAGGCGATGCGGCAGGATGGATGTGACGATGCGGTGCAGGGTCGAGACGAGGTCCGGCGTAAAGACGGTGAAGCCGTGTTCCGCGGCCCAGAGGGAACGCCGCGCGACGGTCTTCTGGTCCGTCGCGAGTGGGAAGCCCCGGAAGAGGCCGCGCCGGTCCGTCTTCTTGGCCTCGTGGATGAACTCCGTGTCGCGGATCCAGTACGGGCAGATGGCCGTGACCGTGATGCCGCGCGCTACGACCTCCGCCGCCAGCGCGCGGCTGTAGCGCAGGAGGAAGGCCTTCGTCGCCGCATACGCCGCGAGGTACGGGATGGGCTGAAACGCCGCGCACGAGGCGATCTCGAGCACCCGGCTGCCCCGCTCCATGTACGGCAGCGCCCGCTCCGTGAGTTCCGCCGCCGCGCGGCAGTTCAGCGCGATCATGCGCCCCGTCGTCGCCGCCCCGATGTCCGCCGCCATCCCGATGCGGCCAAAGCCAGCCGCATTGACGAGATACCGCACGGCCACCGGCTCCGCCGCCAGCGCCGCCGAAAGCTCCTCCAGCGCGGCTTCCTGCGTCAAGTCCAGCGCAAAGATGCGGCACGGCACAGCCGCTTCCTCCGCGAGCTCCCGCATCCGCTCCCCGCGCCGCGCCACCAGCCAGAGCTCATCGACCGCCTCCCGCGCGAGGAGCCTAGCAAACTCGCGCCCCAGCCCGCTCGACGCCCCCGTGATGAGCGCAATGCGCTTTTTATCCGGCATCCCTATCCCTCTCTTCTCCCTGAATCAGTGGATCATCCATTGCAGACCATGTTGACGGACATCCGATGCACCTCAGTCCTTATAGTAGTCCTTATACCATTCAGCAAACTTGCCCAGCCCTTCTTCAATCGTCGTCGAAGGCTTAAAGTCAAAGTCGCGCTCCAGTTCGCTGACATCTGCATACGTCTGGTAGACGTCGCCGGGCTGCATTGGCAGGAACTCCTTCTTCGCCGTCTTGCCGATAGCCTGCTCCAGGACCTCGATGAAATGCATGAGCTGCTCCGGCTTATTGTTGCCGATGTTGTAGACCTTATAGCGGTCGCCCAGCTCATTGGCCTTGGGCGGATTACAGAGCATATGCTCAATGCCCGTTACAATATCATCGACATACGTGAAATCGCGGTACATGTCTCCGTTATTGTAAATCTGGATAGGTTCTCCCTGGCGGATCTTGTTGGTGAATTTGAAATAAGCCATATCCGGGCGTCCGAACGGACCGTAGACCGTGAAGAAGCGCAGGCCCGTCGCCGGGATGCCATAGAGATGACTGTACGTATACGCCATGAGCTCATCCGACTTCTTCGTCGCTGCGTAGAGACTGATGGGATGGTCGACATTGTCTGTCGTCGAGAAGGGCGTCTTCTTCTGGTTGCCGTAAACCGACGAGCTCGATGCAAAGAGAAGATGCTCTACCTTGTGATGGCGGCAGGATTCAAGAATATTGAAGAAGCCGATGATGTTGGAATCGATATACGAGCGCGGATGGGCAATGCTGTACCGCACACCAGCCTGTGCCGCCAAGTTGACGACAATATCCGGCTGATACTGCTCAAAGAGTGCCATGACCGCCGCTTCATTTGATAAGTCACCCTTGACGAACGTGAACTTCGGATACTCGCGCAGGATCTCCAGGCGACTCTCCTTCAGCCCGACATCGTAATAGTCATTGACATTGTCAAAGCCGACAACCGTCGCCCCGAGCCCCAGCAAACGCTTCGAAAGATGGAATCCGATAAAGCCCGCCGCACCAGTGACCAAGACTTTTTTCTCCGCATCAAATGGTAAATAAGACATGTCCGTCCTTCCTTTCCCTGTCTCAAAAATCAGTCGCGGTCAAAGAGATCGCGCGTGTAGACTTTCTCCCTGACATCCGACAGTGCATCGTCCCAGCGATTCGTGATGATGACGTCGCTAACGCGCTTGAACTCATCCAAATCGCGGATGACGCGTGAACGGTAAAAGTCCGGAGCGTCCAGCGTCGGCTCATAAACCACGACCGGAATGCCCTTTGCCTTGATGCGCTTCATGATGCCCTGGATGGCGGATGCGCGGAAGTTATCCGAATTGCTCTTCATCGTCAGGCGGTAGACACCGACGACTTTCGGATTCTTCTCGATGATCATATCCGAGATGTGGTCCTTACGTGTACGGTTCGCTTCAACGATTGCCGAAATCAGATTCTGTGGCACATCATGGTAGTTTGCCAGCAGTTGCTTCGTGTCCTTCGGCAGGCAATAGCCGCCATAGCCAAAAGACGGATTGTTGTAGAAGTCGCCGATGCGCGGGTCAAGGCAGACACCCTTGATGATATCGCCCGTGTTGAGCCCACGAATCTCCGCATACGAGTCGAGCTCATTGAAATACGCCACGCGCAGCGCCAGATACGTATTCGCAAAGAGCTTGATTGCCTCCGCCTCCGTCGATCCCGTGAAGATCATCGAGATATCCTTCTTGACCGCTCCTTCTGCCAGCAAATTGGCAAAGACATGCGCCCGCTCCGACTTTTCACCGACTACGATACGAGATGGATGCAGGTTGTCGTACAGCGCCTTGCCTTCACGCAAAAACTCCGGCGAGAACATGATATTGTCCGTATGGTACTTCGCCTTCACATGTTCCGTATACCCGACCGGCACCGTTGACTTGATGACCATCACCGCCTGCGGATTGATGGCCAGCACCTCTTCAATGACATTCTCCACCGACGACGTATCAAAGAAGTTCTTCTTCGGATCATAATTCGTCGGAGTTGAGATGATGACAAAGTCAGCACCTGTAAACGCTTCCTTGGCATCCAGCGTCACCTTGAAGTGGATGTCATCGCGCTGCAAGAAAGAAGAGATATCTGCATCAACAATAGGCGACAATCCCTTATTGAGCATCTCCACTTTCTCTGGAACAATATCTAAAGCTATAACATTATTGTGCTGAGCCAAAAGCATGCTGTTTGATAATCCAACATATCCCGTACCCGCAACTGCAATATTCATATTAATATTTCCCTCCAATTTAGATGTTTATTTTATTATATCACCAATTTATTATATTAGAAAGCACTTAATTGATAGCCATTTGTTTCGTCGAAATATTGTACTACGGTTAACGTTATGCTAGAATAATATAAGTTATGTACTGGTTAATGTTATATATAACAGTATTTCCTATCGATCAAGTACTACATTTACATCGTTTAAATGGTCCTATGAATGCATTTGTTCAATTACAGAATAATATCGAGCAAAACAGTGATAATCTAGAGATCAAAGCGTCGGCCATTCCTTCTAGTAAAAAAATTCCTGGTTCCATAATCATTGTTATTGGCGAAAGTGCTAATCGAGATATGATGTCCGCTTTTAACTCTTCATATAGTAAGAACACGACCCCATGGGAAAAAGCATCACGTGGTAAAAATGGTTTTATCTTTTTCGATAATTCATTTGCGAACTTTCCTAATACTGTAATGGCGGTAACTCAAGCACTAACGTCATCCAATCAATACAACGGTATTCCGTTAAAAGATTCTATCGACCTTCTGGATGTAGCACATAAAGCAGGATATCATACCTATTGGCTATCACTCCAAAATAAGAGCACTGTCTCTGATGCAGGGATTACTGTCCTTGCGAATCGTGCAGATACAATAAAGTGGATTCATGGACATGATGAAGCTGTTTTATCTGAATTAAAGAATATCCCTCCTACTGAAAATAATTTCATTATCATACATCTGAACGGAAGCCACTTTCGCTATGACAGACGTGTACCACAAGAGTTTATCGAGAAAAATAACTTAGCAGTAGAATCAAAAACAGATTGGTATAATACATCGCTACAATATACTGATTGTGTATTAAAAGAAATCTATCATTATGGAAAAGAAAGCCTCCATATGCAAGCTATGGTTTATTTCTCTGATCACGGTGAAGATATGGAGTACACACACACATCATCACCATTTCTCTTTGATATGGTGCACATTCCATTCTGGATTTATTTATCGCCAGAGTACCAAGCAGCTTACCACGATACCTACCAATCTTCACGAAAAAATGAAAAAGAAATCTTCACAAACGATTTGATGTTCGAAAGCATTTCTGGTATCATACATGCAGAATCAACTTCTTATCAACCAGAATACGATATAACATCATCAAAATATAATTTATCACGTAATCATGCCTTAACTCTACATGGCAAAAAATACATAAAGGATGATACAGAATAAGAACATGGCCATCATGAAGATGGCCATGTTTTTAAATCCCTATCTTATAACAGAGCTTCAAGATACTATACCAAACCATGCCGGTAAGATAATCCTTAAAACAACCTTTTTCTTTACGATATTTCCCCCAGTATTTAAAGTCATGATAATTCTCTGGTTTCTTTACTGGATATATATTCGTGATTGTCAGCCAAGGTGATAACGCATTATACTGCCGCCACTGTTCATCAAAAGCAGACACCACCATCTGCCAAGGTTTGCGACGACCGGTCCAATGAACGATTACGCTATGCCCTTGATCATATTCACCGCCATCATATACATTATAATCAGATGGCAGGAAATAATTCATTCCATCAAAGACAAGATTCAAGACATCTTGACTCTGTCCAAGAAAGCGCTTCCGCGGTTCGCACTGATAAGAAAAAGCCTGCTCCGTAATATGCTGCTTCTCCCATTCTGAAACATCTACCATCATAACTCCATCATTGAAGTATTTTTCATTTTTGAGATGCAAGAATCCCGCGCGGTAGCCTACGGCCGACTCGCGCTCTGAGACAGTTCCCATTGGCACCCCGTGCATGTCCAAGTACCAGAGCTTATCTAACGGTGCCACACACATCGTATCGGCATCAAGATAAATATAACGTGCAGAATACTCTTTGATAAGTTTCGGCATATACAGGCGTGCATATGTAATACGTGAAAATCGCTCCACTTTAATATGGAAGTCCTGGAAAGGCTCCATATTAAGATGATATAGGATACACATACAATGCCACTTCTGAGCCAATGTATTTATCTTATTTGCATTTTCTTCACTGTAGCCATCGGTAAAAATATGAAACACGATTGGCACATCCTGATTGTTTTCAAGAACCGAAACCATCGAAGCTCCCATGATAGGAATGAATGCATTATTTACATTATAACAGATATGATAAATTGGCCTATTATTATGTATATTTAAATGTTTATATTCTTTTTTGGAAATCAAAAAGTTTTCTGTATTAAAGAACTCATCACTAAAAGTCTTCATATAACCACCCTTATAATATAATAATATCATAATTCGAATTGAGATTTTTCTGGATATAACATCTGATAAAATTCTCGCATCTTCATTTTATCGGTTTTCCTACATCTAGAATCCGCATTGACACAAAAAACATACGGTTTAAATCTCAATATCTGTTTACGAGTTTTTTCGTCTTCTGAACCACAATAACACTCCCAAGAATAATCTTTCGCTTTATGAATATGTTTCTGCCAAAAGGTTGGTGGATTAATAACTTTTGACTCTGCATGTTTGCTATATACCATATCCAATCCGAAAATACTTCTAGATATCCCAGATGAATCTCGAAAACGCATATGTTCCGTTTTTTGAAAATCATCCTTATACTTCTCTAGCACTTCACGAAACAATGTTTTTGTATATGCATCAATAGTATGAGCTAATACCCAGAAGCTATTTTCCCCATACCTATTATTGAGGATTTTCCAAACATTCATATTGGTTTTCATCCAAGTGCTTACAGAACTATACTTTTTATCAAAATCATCCATATTATTTATACACGAAAATTTCTCATATGGTTTTACAAAGACAATCGGCTCTTTTTCATTCCTAAAGAAGAACTCCGGTGTTATCGGTCGTCCAAAAAACATATCATCATTTCCATATAAGAATTGCTCCGATAATCCTGGAATATTAGTAATATGCCTTTCAATAACAGGAGATACAAAGCAAGGAATAATATCAGTCGACATAATTTGCGAGTGATCTATAATTGTTACCTTTTTACAATCTTGATTTAACCATTTAGGAATCTGCCGATCTGTCACAATATAGACATGATTAATCCACGGAGCATACATCGTCAATGAGCGCAAAGAATATCGCAATTCTTCATTATCAACAAAACGATGATCTCCAACAGAATCACTATCATGTATCTTTTTTTCTTTTTTTAGATAAAAATTTTTTCTTGCAAGAAACGCAGGATCATTCCCATCGCACCAACAATATACCATATCTATTTGATTCATAATAAAACTCCACCTTGTTTAGATACATTGCTTATGCAGCAGATTTCATGTGTTTTTATCAAATAAATCATCATTTTGAAGTTTAGACAATATTTCTGGATAATGCTGCAGAACTGCTCGTATTTGTAAATCATTTCCGCCCTCTCTATTGTTATAAGAGCTCAATGTATTGATCCCTTTATCTTGTTCTTCAGGATTAATATACCGCAAAGGGTACGCACCACCCTTTACAATTTTAGTTTTCGTTCCTTGAAGCACCGCCATTGCATTAAACCAAACATCATCCGCTCGTGGACAATATTTCATAAAAAGATTCTCATTTAAAATATCTTTATAAAGGAGCTTCCTATCATACAGCACACCACCAACACCTGTAAAAAAGTTCAAATATGAGGGTGTATTTATCCGATTTTTTGTAGAAAACTTCCATTTTGAATACGGACGAATTCCGGCTTTATTTAATTGAATACGATGTGCCCTATAAGCAATGATACATCCTGGTTTTTTCTTATGCTCCTGCATTAATTTTTTTAACATGTATTTAGGATAATAAATATCATCATCTACCGTAACAATCAAAAAGTTACTATCTGCCTGTAATGCGGGTATTAACTTTTTGAATGATTTTAAATCTTTCACAAAATTAATACTTAGTCCATTATCTTTCAACTTTATCAAATCATCCGGCAGATCTGCTTCTCGATGAGGAAATTCCTCTTTCCCTAACCAAAGTATAATACGGTCCGGTTTATAACTTTGTTGCAGTAACGAATAAATCGCATATTTTACTTCATGAATCCTAGCAGGAAAAGATGTCAATGAAATAATAACCCGTTCACAATTTGGGTGCTGTTCAATACCTAAACCTTGAAAAGAACTTATTTTTCGATCTAAAAACTCTTTATCAAGGGATTTGCCAAGATGATGTAGTATCCTTTTTTTTATAAAATTTACATATGTATACGCCTTTCTTTTCAAGTCCCTCATACGTCTCTCCCTTTTAATAAACATCAAAAATCCTATTAAATTAATTCGTTTAGTATACTTAAAAATCTATATTGTCCAGCCCTTAGTCTTTTCGCTTAAGAACAATAGAAAAAACTCCTATAATACGCTGAATCAATTTATCCTGGCCATACTTCGCATTGGCTCCCATCAGACCTTGACGATATACATCTGCCTTTTCAGGAAAGGTATTGACGAATTGCTCCAACTGCTTAGAAAATACATCTACTGAATCGAGCTTGACCGCTTCACCAATCTTGAACTCGCTCAGGATCTCCGGGTTCATCTCGGGCGACTGCAAGACAGGCTTGTAGTAGCCGATTGCGGTAAACAGCATGGCACTTGGCTGATAGCGGTAACGCTCAGCACCGTATGGCAAGAGCAGGACATCTATATCCATAAGCTCGCGCTGCCATTCAATGCCCAAGAGGTTCTTGTGCAGGAAGCGGATATTATCGTGCGATGCATACTCTCGTCTCAATCGCTCAAAGTCGTCGCTGTCTGCCTGCATCACGGTTGCGCCCTGCACGACAAGCTCGACAGGATTCGTGAAAGTCGCCTTGACAAATGCCTGCAGGAAAAAGTCTAAATTCTTCTCGCGACGATACTGTCCGAAAAAACCGAGTCGCAGTGGATCATGAACATGAAACTCCGGCGTTACTGGCAAGTCAAAAGGAACGTAGACGGGTGCCATGACCGTGTGGAAATTGGGGCAGTCCGCCAGTTCAGGGAACGAAGTCTGCAAGCCAAGAGCGCCGAGATGGATATTCGAATATGAACGAAGACTCTTGACGCCATCGCAAAATCGCGCCCTATCCTTCGGCATGATACCGTGAAACAGAAATAAAACAGGAACAGGGCTGTTCTTGATTGCACTGTTCCGGACAGAGCGCATGACGCGCCAGCTGTTCGTCGGTACGACGATGGCATCGCAACGGCCCTGCTCTGCCTTACGGCAGGCGCTGTTAAACCAGGCCAGGCGACGGCGCTCTCGCTGGAATGACAGCCAGAGCCGCTTGAGACGCCCTGCTCCTGCATATGATATCGCCTCGCCGCCGTCCAGATACTCGACATCACAGTGATAGTCCAGCTTGAAGGGGAAGTGCTCTGGCACAAAGAAGACAGGCTCATGCCCCTGCTTCTTGAGCTCTTCCACCAGGATGCGGTCAAATTCGACTTCATGACCTGCGGGCATGACGATGGACTCTAGAATCGCAACGCGCATATTCAGTCTCCTTTCCGCTGCAGCTCATGGAGCTTCAGATACTTGAGCATGGTGTAGAAAAAATGGGTACAACACAGGTACGACCCAAGCCAGCCATCCAGGAAGCCGCGACGTACGACGAACATCTTAAAGAAGCCACCTAAGCTGTGCATGAAAATACTCGCCATGGATATGCGTTTGCCCCTCTTGTAGGCATCTTCTGCCCAGATGGTCGTATACAGACAGAGCTTCTCTTCCCACTCATGCCAGTCCTCATAGGTATGGTGCTCGATGTAGCCGGGCAGGCGCTTTGCAGGAAGCTGACACTCGGGGCGTTCATGGACTTTGTTGACCCATGTGACGCTTTCCCTCGGGAACATGCGCAGGACGTGATCGGGATAGAGCACGCCATAGCTGAACGTCACGCCGAAGGCGACGGATTTCCGCGTGATGGCATACTGCCCATCCATCTTTCCAGATGATACGATGCGCTGAATCTCATGTATGAGTTCATCGTTGAGGCGTTCATCTGCATCGAGGTAGAGCACCCAGTCGGCTTTTGTCTGGTTCAGTGCAAAATTGCGCTGGGCAGAGAAGTCGTCCGTCCAGGCACGGAAGCTGACCTTCGCGCCGTGTTCCTTTGCCAAGGCAACGGTCTGGTCGGTGCTACCTGAGTCGATGATGATGACCTCATTCGTGCATTTCTTGGCATTTTCCACCACCGGGACGATATTCTCTTCTTCATTGTGCGTCAGAATCAAAATTGCCAGTGAGCTCATAATTTCCTCATTCTCTCGTCATTTCAACAGTGCACGGACCTTCTCAGCAATCGATGCGTCAACTTCATCGAGCAGGGCGTAGCGCTTGCGGTAGTTGGCGCGCTTGCGCGTGGGGACTTCTTCCATGGTCTTGCGGTATTCTGTCATCGGCAGCTCGTAGAAGCGCTGGTCGGCGCAGGGACGGCCGCCCGACTCCTTCCAGAAGTCGCTGAAGCTCGTCTTGAGCTTGCGGTCGCGGCGGATGTGGTTGTTCGCATAGTAGCCGTAGTTCGTGACAGCGTAGATGTGTTTGAGTCCGAGTGCTTTCGCCACTTCCTGCGTTGCGTGCAGGATGAAGTTCTTCGTGCGGTAGGCGTGGCAGCGCTTTGTGACCTTCTTGACGATGTCCTTGGCATTCTCCATGTTCGGCCCCTGCATGGCGCCGATCCAGAGTGCCCACTCACCGGCCTTGTTGGGCGCAATCCAGAACATCATCTGGTAGAGGTCCGCATCATCGAGGCGCAGCACGACGGACAGGAGCCCTTCCTTGCGCTGGCCGGGACGATAGGTGAGCTCAAAGCGGAGATGTCCGGCTTCATCATGGCTCTCCCAGAGAATGTACGGCGTCTCGCTATAGAGGCCGATGACTACATCCTCCTTGAGATGCTTTGCCAGATAATCCATATGTTGCTCCACAAGCTTGGCACGCTCAGCGAATGTCGATTTATTGTAGAAGAAGGCGCGTGTCGGCTGTTCATAGACAAACGGATTCTCCTCAGCCACCTTAGCAAGGAGTGCATTGCGCGAAAAGAACTGGTGCAGCCGCTCCATCCGCTGGTTATGGCAGAGGCACCTTGCCACAAAGACGACCAAGCGCTTCATACCGCGTGAGCGCTTCGTATTGTAAAAAATCTTTCCTACTTTTATATAGTCCAGCATGCATTCCATTCCTTTTAAATATTCTACAAGATGACCTCGTCATCCTTCTCATCATAAGTTTACTCTAAACAAGTCCATTGTGCAAATAAAAAGCAAAGCCCTGTCTTTCGACAGGGCAATATAGCTTCGTGATATCGCATCGCAGGAATCAACTGCGCAACTGCTCGATATGGCGGATGGTCCAGCCAGTCAGTTCACACCAAGCCTCTTGCTCCTCCTTGAAGCGTTCGCAGTCTCTATGTATCGGCAAGGCCTCTGCCGACGTAAAGAGCGCCTGCTCGATATGCTCGCTGTAACTGCCGATGGCGTCCTTCGTCATCCAGCAGTACGGCGTGACCACATGGTTCATCGGCTCAAACAGCGAGGGCTGGATGGCATAATAGGCAAAATCTTGTGGAGCAATGAGCTCAATCAGTGTTGGCAGGATGTTCATATGGCTGCCGATCTGACAGCCTTGAAACATCTCAGGCGTCAAATCAGGATGGCTCATGGCAAATGAGGTCAGGAAACGCTCGCGCAAGTTCGGTTCACGGCGCGGCACGATGTCAAAATCAAGCGGCAGGACACCGGCAGCATGATCGCCGGTCACGATGAAGAGGCTGTCTGGATACCGCGCTTTCATGGCGCGGACAAATTTCATCGCGGACTGATCCGCATACCAGGCCGACGCCATGCGGCGCCAGTTCTTCTTGTCGCGGCGCAGTGCTTCGGGCATCTCTGGCATGACCTTGTCGATGTCAAAGCCAAGTTCTTCGAATGGCAGCAGATAAGGGCCGTGATGCGAAGTCGTGTAGATAAAATGGAATGACGGCTGTTCAGCGTTGTCCTTCTCAATGCACCTTGCCACCTCGCCTAGAAAAATATGATCGTAAACACCAAGCCAAGTGTGCGGTGCCTCCTTGCCGCAGATATCCGGACCGCCGAAACTCCGGTCAAAGCCGACGCTCGGGATAAAATGATCGAGGCTGCTCCATGTCAGTGGGCCGCCATACCAGAAATTCGTCTGATAGCCCAGCTTCTTCAGCTGATTTGGCAGAGATGTCGGCAAAGCGCCCTTCCAGAACTCCTGATTTTCATTGAGTTCCATATCGGCATCGAAAATGCCTGACAATAAACTGACAATGGACGGCTGTGAGACCATTCCGCCCGGCAGGAAATTCTCTATCGATATCGTATGCGGGTCCCTTCGAAACGCCTTACTCGCCTCCATAAGATGGAGTTTCTCATAGAGCGGATCAAACGCACTCTGTGCATGACTTTCCAAGAAGAGCAGGAATATGTGGCTCGGCTTCTGGATGCGCGCACCAGCTGCGCGATGTTCAAAGGCTTCAAACGGAAGTACCGCTTCCCCCTTTTTCTCCGGCAGGACTGGCGCCATGATTTTCCGTGCTTCTTCATCACTGTGCTGCAAGGACGGATGGAGTTTCTGATGCCAGAGCTTCTCAAGGATAATCAGGTCATCGATGACGGCCTTGCCCATGAAGACATCGTCTTTGACGACCGCCGGGACCTCATCCCATTCCGGCTTGCGGCGATGGCGGAAGGTGCCGCCATAACGGAACCAGTAGAAGACAGCTACTGCCGTCAGGAAAAATATCGTGTTGAACGCATACTGTCCGCCGACTGTGTCAAAGGCCGGATACGGGGCGGACGGTAGCGCGAGCAGCCACGAGGATGCCAAATAGCACAGTCCGATGTACGGGATGTAGCTCAACAGGATCCAGATGCCGTGATTCTGGTTGAAGAAGATATCCACAAAGTTCTTCTTGTCGGCATGGCGTCCCAACAGCAAGAGATGATTGTAGATATCGTGAAAATGGTAATAGAATATGAGCCGTCCAATAAATGCCGTATATAACACGACGGCATAGATGAGCAGTCCCGCCTGGCGTACCGTGTCGCCTATCGCGTAATAAGAAGCGAAGAACGCACCGGGAATCGAGACGAGCACCATGGAGTACAGGAAAACATAGGCATTGAAGTCCATGCCCCACCAGAAACCATAACGGAAACACGTCAGCCACTTGCGCCATTCACCAGAAGGCGTCTTCTTGTCGCGGTAGATCAGGATAAAGGCCAAACGGAATAGCGCACAGAGGATTGGCGGCAGTACGGCCAGCTTGAAATCCTGTTGCACACCGGCAAAGAACATAGAAAACATCGAAGTCACACCTCTACAAATATACATACCAAAGACATATGCACATTACCTTCTATAAAATATCAAAATATCGGATAAGTCAACTAACATTGTAATGGGTCAAACCGGAATAAGCAAGAGCCCTTTTGACAGAAGCAAAAGGGCTCTTGTAATGATCATATAGAATGAGCTACCAGCTCGAGCAGACTGCCGCCCTCGTAGCGCAGTCCCTTGAGGCCGGCGTTCTTGGCGCAGAGCATGTCGCTGTCGCTGTCGCCGACGAAGCAGGACTTGGTGCGGTCGATGTGGAAGCGGGCGCAGGCGGCGTCGATGAGGCCGGTGGCGGGCTTGCGGCAGTGGCAGGCTTTGCGGTATGCGGGGAGCTTTGCCTCGGGGTGATGCGGGCAGTAGTAGAGGGCGTCAAGGTGGGCGCCGACTTTCTGGAGCTCGCAGTTCATCCAGTCGTAGACGCGCTGGACGTCGCTCTCGGGATAGTAGCCGCGGGCGACGCCGGACTGGTTCGTCACGAGGATGGCGAGGTAGCCGCGGTCGTTGACGTAGCGGATGGCTTCTTTGGCGCCGGGGATCCAGATGAAGTCTTCGGGGCGGTGCAGGTAGTGGATGTCGACGTTGAGAGTGCCGTCGCGGTCGAAGAAGACGGCCCTTCGGGGGACCTCATCCGTCAGCCTGCGGCTGCCACCTTCCCCAAAGGAGAAGGCTTTACGCGCCGAAGACACTGTCAGAGAAGAAGGCTTTTTATTTGCCATACTCAAAATAACCGCCCTGGTTGAGGAAGTCGACGTATTCTTTTACGGCTTCGTCCATGTCGGTGAAGCCCTGGTCGTAGCCGGCGGCGAGGAGATGCGTCGTGTCGGACTCAGTGAAGTTCTGGTACTTGCCCTTGAGGACTTCCGGGAAGTCGCGGTAGGCGATCTCGCCTTTGCCCATGGCCTTGATGACGGCCTTTGCTACTTCGTTGTAGCTGTGGGCATGGCCGGTGCCGCAGTTGTAGATGCCGGACGGGCCGTGGTTCTCCCAGAACCAGAGGTTGACGCGCACGACGTCCTTGACGTAGACGAAATCGCGGCGCTGCTCGCCGTCCTCGACGGGCTTGTCGGCGATCTCACCCCAGCCGCGGAACAGGCGCGCCTTGCCCGTCTCGTTGATCTGGTTGTAGAGCTGGTAGAAGATGGAGGCCATCTTGCCCTTGTGGTGCTCCTGCGGGCCGTAGACGTTGAAGTACTTGAGGCCGACGATCTGGCTGTGGGCCTCTGGCATGACCTGGCGCACGTAACGGTCGAAGGCGAGCTTCGAGAAGGCGTACGGATTCAGGGCGTCCTCACATGCATCGCCCTCGCGGAAGCCGTTCTTGCCGCCGCCGTACGTCGAGGCGGACGAGGCGTACATGAAGGGGATGCGGTGCTGCAGGCAGAAGTGCAGCAGGGACTTCGAGTACTCGTAGTTCGTGCGCATCATGAAGTTGACGTCGTACTCCATCGTGTCGGAGCAGGCGCCCTCGTGAAAGACGGCGTCGATGTCCGTGCCGTCGAAGTCGTCGTCCTCGATGCTCTGAAGGAAGTCGTCCTTGTACTGGTAGTCGATGAACTGCAGGCCGCGGAGGTTCTTGTAGTTCTGGCCGTCCTTGAGGTCGTCGACGATCAGGATGTCCGTGCGGCCGCGGCGGTTGAGTTCTTTGACGATGTTGCTGCCGATGAAACCGGCACCACCTGTTACGATAATCATGTGGATTCCTCCTGTATAAGTTCACTAAGTGACTGTTTGCTCTTTATTCGCCCTTGAGCACCTTCATGAGTTCGTCGCGGCTGACGGCATAGGTGCCGAGCTTGGCGACGACGACGCTGGCGGCGAGGTTGGCCATGTAGGCGCCGTCGCGCGGCGAGAGGCCGCCGGCCAGGGCCATGGCGAAGACGGCGATGACGGTGTCACCGGCACCGGAGACGTCGAAGACTTCCTGTGCTTTCGTCGGGATGTGGACGACTTCTGCCTCGCGCACGAGCGAGAGGCCCTCTTCGGAGCGGGTGACGATGATGTTGCGCAGCTTGAACTTGCGCATGACGTAGTGTGCGGCTTTCTCGACGGCCTTGTCCTCGTTGCGGATGGGCTCGAGGAGTACCGCATTGATCTCCTTGAGGTTCGGCGTGATGTAGTCGGCATGCGCATACTTGGCCCAGTTCGTGCCCTTCGGGTCGACGACGACGGGCACGCCGTGGGCGTGGCAGGCCTGGATGATCTTCTGGCAGTTCTGCTCGGTGCAGGAGCCCTTGCCGTAGTCGGAGATGATCACGCAGTCGAGGCTCTCGTTGAGCTTCTGGTTGATGTAGTGGAGGAAGCGGTCGGCATAGGGACCAGTGATCGGTGCGGACTCCTCGAAGTCGAGACGCATCATCTGCTGGTGGCCGCCGATGACGCGGAGTTTCGTCGTCGTCGGGCGGTCGGTCGTGATGAGGCCGTGGTAGTCGATGCCGCGGGCCGTGAATTTGTCGAGCAGGCTCTGGCAGTGGTAGTCCTCGCCGACGAAGCCCGCGATGCTCGTCTCACAGCCGAGCAGGGCGAGGTTGTGGGCGACGTTGGCCGCACCGCCTAAGGTCTCCTTCGTCTCGAGCACGTGCGTGATCGGCACAGGCGCCTCGGGCGAGATGCGCGTGACCTCGCCGTAGTAGTACTTGTCGAGCATGACATCGCCGACGACGAGGATCTTGCAGCGCGCCGTGCGCTGAGCGACAAAATCATAAAGCTGTTCGTTTTCCATTTTACACCTCTCAATGTATCCCTAGCTCAAAGTCGAACTATCTCATAGTTCGATGACGCGGCACTTGTAGTCGCCCGGATGGGACGGCCACGCGTAAGCCGGTGCGCCCGCGTGCGCCGCGAGCAGTTCTTCGGCGTACTTCATGACGACGTCTACTGGGATATTCTTCATGCAGGCCATATTATCCTGCCCCTTTCGCGGGCATTCGTGGATGCCGCAGGGATGGCAGGGCTCGGGCGTCTTGATGAGGACGTCTTTGCCGTCGTACGGGTAGAAGGTCGGCACGGGGCTCGCGCCGAACATCGTGACGATGGGCACGTTCATGGCGACGCCGACGTGCATCGGGCCGGAGTCCGTCGTGAGGAAGAGCGAGCAGCGCCGCAAGAGTCCTGCGAGTACGGTCAGGCTGACCTTACCCGTGAAGACATGCACGCGCTCCTTCTCTTCCATCTGCGCACGGCACTTCTCGACGAGCGGCACGTCGGTCGGACCGCCGAGGAAGGCGACGTCGTATCCCTCGCGGATGAAGCGGTCGGCACAGGCGGCGAAGTAGCTGTCGAGCCAGCGCTTCGTCTTCCAGCTCGCGCCGATGTTGAAGGCGATGACCTTGGCGCCGGGCGCGAACTCCTGCTGCCAGAGCGCGGCGGCCTTTGCCTCCTCCTCCGGCGGCAGCATCATCTCGAGACCGCGGTCGTCGATGGTCTTGACCCCGACGGCCTCTTTGAGCACGTCGAGGTGACAGAGTACCTGGTGCTTGACGAGCTCCTGCGGCGTGTCGGCCATCGCGCAGTTCGGCATGACCTTGTCGAAGAAGCGCTTGAAGCCGGGCTGCGAGTAGCCGACGATGCGCTTGCCGCCCGAAAAGGCGGCGATGGCGGAGGCGCGCTCGTTGCGGTGGAAGTTGATGACGAGGTCGAAGTGGCGCGCGCGTATCTTCCGGATGAAGCGCACGAGGGCGAAGAGTCCCTTGTCCTTGCCGTGCTTGTCGATGAGGATGCACTCGTCGAGGTTCTCGTTGCAGCGCACGAGGTCGCCGAGCGGCTTATCCGTGAGGAGCGCAATGTGCGCCTCCGGGTAGTTCGTCCGCAGCGTCCGCAGTGCCGGCGTCACGAGCATGAGATCGCCGATGTGCATCGTGTTGATGACGAGGATATTCTTGTACATGGAAATTTCCTTCTTGATGTTCTTGACTTCTTCAGCTTCAGATTGAGACGGCAGCGAGCGCCGGCACGAGGGCCTTGAGCTTCTCCTCGACCTGTTCGGGCTTAATGACGGCGAGGCAGTCGTGGCCGAGCGGGCAGGCGCGCTTCATGCACTCGCGGCAGTCGCGGTCCGCGACGAGCAGATTCTCCATCTGGCCGTAAGGACCGGTGCGGCGCGGGTACGTCGGGCCCATGAGCATGATGGTCTTGGCACCGATGCCGACGGCGAGATGCGTCGGCCCCGTGTCGCCGCCGACGACGGCAGCCGACTGCTGGAAGAGGTAGGCGAGCTGCTTGAAGTTCAGTTTGCCGACGAGGTCGATGGGCGGGATGTCCATCTTGGCCGCAATCTCGGCGGCCTTCTGCGATTCGACGGGACCGCTGCCGACGAGCACAGGAATGATGCCGTGGTCGTAGAGCCAGTCGCCGAGCACGGCAAAGTGCCCGTCCGGCCAGCACTTTGTCGGCCAGCTGGCGCCGACGACGAGCACGACATAGGCGTTGTCCATATTGGCACCGGCCTTGGCTACAATCTGACGCGTCAGCTGCTGTTCGCGCTCGGGCACGCGGATCGGCAGGCGGACTTCCCTGACCTTGCAGCCGATGGCGCGCGCCGTGTCGAGGTAGCGCTCGATGACGTGATCGTGGCAGTGCGCCCCGATGACGGGCTTCGAGACGAATTTGCTGCCCTCGCGCATGTTCCACATGCCGTACTTCTGCCCCTTCGGGGCCTTGGCGAGCGCGGCGACGGCCGCCGACTTGAAGAGTCCCTGCAGGTCGAGCACGGCGTCGTAGTCGCGCGCCTGTATCTTCTTGCGCAGCGGCGCGAAGTTCTGCAGGAAGCCGCCGAGGCTGCGGAATTTCTTCTTCTCAAAGACGATGATCTCGTCGACGCAGGCGGCCATCGCAACGATGTCGTAGGCCGGCGGCTCGACGACCCAGGTCAGGTGGGCTTCCGGGTACGTCTCCTTGATGGCATAGCTCACGGGCAGGGCGTGGATGACATCGCCGATGGAGCTCATCTTCACAATCAGGATATTCTTCACAGCGCAATCATCCCTCCATCTTCTTTATCTTCTCGATGACGTTTGTCGTCGAGCGGCCGGCGACCATCTGGACGAATTCGACGCGGCCGCCGTAGCTCTGGACAATCTTGGCCTCGGGCAGTGTCTCGAGCGTGTAGTCACCGCCCTTGACGTAGACGTCGGGGCGGACCTTGGCGATGATTGTCTCGGCCGTCTTCTCGCCGAACAGCACGACGTAGTCGACGGATTTGAGCGCGCCGACGACCTCGGCGCGGTCGAGCTCGCTGTTGATGGGGCGCGAGGGCCCCTTGTTGCCGCGCACGGACGCGTCGGTGTTGAGGCCGAGCACGAGGCAGTCGCCGAAGGAGCGCGCCGTCTCGAGGTAGCGGACGTGGCCGGCGTGCAGGATATCGAAGCAGCCGTTCGTGAAGACGATCTTCTCGCCGGCGCGATGGAGGATCTCGCAGAGCTTCTCAATATCATTTGGGTCAATCAGCATGGTATTCCCTCACTTTGACGGATATTCCGGATGTTGTTTCTCGACGGCCTCGGCGAGCTCGCGCACGGAGACGGTGCTCGTGCCGAGCTTGCGCACGGCGATGCCGCTCGCGATGTTGCTGAGGCGCGCGGCGAGCGCCGGCTCTGCACCGGCGGCCAGCGCCAGGATGACAGTCGCGACACAGGTGTCACCGGCGCCGGAGACGTCGAAGACCTCGCTCTTGTCGGAGACGGGGATCTCGTGGACGGCGCTGCTCTCGACGAGGACCATGCCGAGCTCGCCGCGTGTCACGAGGACGCCCTTGGCATGGAGCTCCTCGCGAAGCTCCTCGGCTGCTCGGATGATGTCCTCGGTCGTCGCCAGTTCGCGTCCCACGGCCGCGGCTAGCTCAGCATCATTCTGCTTGACGTAGCCGATGCCAGAAAAGCGGCGGACGGCGTAGCGCGAGTCGACGATGCTCGGAATGCCCTTAGCTCGGCAGTAGTCGATGAGCAGGGTCTGGAGTCCCTCTGTGACGGTGCCGGAGCCGTAGTCGCTGATGACGACGCCCTCGACAGTCGGCAGGACGGACTCGATGTAGGCGCGCAGTTCCGTCTCGATGACAGGGTGCACCGGCTCCTTGCTCTCCTTGTCGATGCGCACAATCTGCTGGCTGACCGTCGCGCGGCCGCCCGCGATGATGCGCGTCTTGGAGATGGTCGGCCGCGACTCGTCAGAGATGAGGCCGCGGACATCCGCGCCATTCTCGGCGAGTATCGCGCGCAGCCCGTCGGCGCTCTCATCTCTGCCGACGAGGCCGACGGCGTGGACCGCGCCGCCGAGCGTCGCGATGTTGTTGACGACGTTGGCCGCGCCGCCCGCGACGATCTTCTCGCCGGCCTGCTCGAGCACGAGTACAGGGGCCTCGCGCGAGATGCGCGAGATGCGGCCGTCTAAGTAGATGTCGGCGACCATGTCGCCGATGACGAGGATGTTCCTGCCCTGCATGCCGGACAGGGCATCATGGTATTCCTGCTGCAACGCATTCATCCTTTCTCATATCTCAAATCTCGGGACCTGCATCAAATCGGCAGGAAGCGCCACTTGACCTTCCAGGTATTGTCGCGTCCTTCGTAGTGCAGGATGAGCTGCGAGCAGTGCATGTCGTGGAACCAGTAGTAGTCGAATTTGCGCCAGACCGCGTTGTCCACATCGTACTTCGAGCCGAAGGCCACGCGGTTGTTCTCGTCGATGCGGTAGCTGAAGCCGGCCTCTACTTTGCGCGAGTAGCTGTCGTTGTCGAAGTCGAACGGCGAGAGCTCGCGGTTGTTCTTCTGGTAGCGGTAGGCGCCGTAGCCCGACCAGCGGTCGTCGAAGTCCTTCGTCAAGGTCGCGTCGTAGTTGAAGCCGTTGTAGTGCGCATCGTTGTACGACTCGTGCGTGACCTCGTAGCTCGTGCTGAGGTTGAGCTTCCAGCCGTCGAAGCGGATCGGGTCGTAGCTCAGGCCCACATTGTACATCTTGTGGTTACTCTTGACCTCGCCCTGCTTCCAGCGGCCGTACTCGCCGTTGACGCTGTAGTGGAACGGCGAATTGCCGATGCGCGCCGTATGGCCGACGAGCAGCGACGGCTGCTTCTTGATCCAGTTGTCGTCGCTGTCGTCGAAGTAGCCCTGCGTCACGCGCGCGTAGTTGCCCGCGTTGGCCCAGCCCACGTTGAACTCATTGCGCCAGTCCTTCTTCGTCGTGTAGACGATCTTGGCATTGGCATCGACATTCTTGGCGATGGGCTGCTTGAGGTTCTCGCGGATCCAGAGGCCGTTCGTCTTGTCGTAGCCGACGCGCGGGAACCAGTCGGAGACAGTCGTGTCTTTCTTGAGGTTGACCTCGTAGCGCGACTTCGACATGAAGGTCGCGCCCTTGATCTTGAACTTGACGTTGTGCAGGACCATCTTGTCGTCGGGGTAGATCTCGATCTTGCGCGCGAAGAGGCTGTAGTCGGGGTGGATGGCGCTGCACTTCGTCTTCGTGCCGTCGTAGATGACGATCTTGTCGGGATAGAACTCGAACTTCTTGCCCGTCATGTAGTTTTCGGCCACTTTGCCCTTGGCGCTCTCCATCGAACCCGTGCGCGTGCGGTAGTTGTAGTTCGTCTCGAAGCCATCGAGCATGACCTCAGTCTGGCCCGGCGTGAACTGCAGCATATGGCCCTTGCCCGGGATGTGAATGCGCTCCTCGATCGTGTTGCCGTCGACGTTCTCGCCCTCGAAGCGGTGCTCGTCGAGCTGTGTGACCTTGACCTTGCCCTTGGCCGTGAAGTCACCCGTCACCTGGTTCCACGTGAGGTCATCGCCCTCGAAGGCGACAGGTGCGGCCTTCGTCGGGTCAATCGGGTAGCGCAGGTGCTTGCGCATCTCCTCCGTATCGGCCTTGAGCTGGTCTTTCTCGGGATTCGGCTTCTGGGCGCGCGCCGCGCGGTGCTCGTTCTCAAGGTAGTCGAGCAGGCCCAGGCTCGTATCGGAATCGGAATGATACGTCGCGGCGCTGGCCGTGCCCGCTGCTGCCGGCAGGACGAGGGCCGTGATCATCAGGCCTGATAAAATCTTCGTTGCTGATTTCATCCAGAAAATCTCCATTCTATGCATCTATGCATCTATGCAATCGTACATCCTCTATAGTACATCATCGCCGCGAGGAGCGCAAATCTCATGGCTTCTCAGCAAGTGCCTCATTGAGGCTGCCCGTGCGGTAGCCGAGAAGGTCGAGCGCGGCGTAGGCAAAGCCGATGCGCCGGAAAAAAGCCGCCGTCTCCTCGCGCAGACCTTCTTCAAGGAAGCGCGGGATGTCCTCTGGCACGAGCTCGATGCGCGCCACCTCGCCATGCGCGCGCACGCGCAGCTGGTGGAAGCCCTTCGCTATAAGGAATTCCTCGGCGCAATTGACGCGCGTAAGGCCCTCTGGCGTCAGCTCTTTCCCGTACGGGAAGCGCGAGGCCAGGCAGGCAAAGGACGGCTTGTCCCATGTCGGCAGGCCGAGCGCCCTGGAGAGCGCGCGGATGTCGGCCTTGCGGAGCCCTGCCTCGTGCAGCGGGCTCACGATGGCGAGCTCGCGAAGCGCCCTGTGCCCCGGGCGGTAGTCACCGTCGTCGTCGAGGTTCGAGCCGTCGACAACAAAGGCGAGGCCATGCTCTGCTGCGAGTTCCTTCATGTGCGCGAACAGTGCGTGCTTGCAGTAGTAGCAGCGGTCTTTGGGGTTCTCGCGGACATGCGGCACCGTGAGGATCGGGAACGGCACGGCATGGTGCTCGATGCCCTCTTTCTCGCAGAAGGCCCGGGCGTCGTCGACATCGCGCTGCGGCACAAAGTCAGAGGCCGCGGTGAACGCCACCGCTTTGCTGCCGAGCACATCGTGCGCGACCTTGACGAGCAAGGTCGAGTCGACGCCGCTCGAGAAGGCCACGGCGACACTGCCGAGCTGCTGCAGGATGACCCGCAGCTTCTCGTACTTCTGGCGCACGGGCTCAGGGAGAGACTGTATAGAATTCATGGGAATCACCTTTCTTCAGGGGAAATCAATTCTGGGGCTTCAACAAGCCGTTCTGGTAGGCGAGCAGCAGATTGTAGAGGTCTGTGATCTCGTCCTGGATGGCTCGGCCCTGGTCGGTGTCGCCGACCGTGTTATGGCACGACTGTAGTTCGACTGTCTCGGAGACAGACTCGATGTCGTGGTTGGCGCGCAGCGCCTCGCGGACGTCGGCGATGCGCTGGTGCTCGAGCAGGCGCAGGCCGCGCGAATTCGAGATGAGCGTGTAGCCGGAGATGCCCGTCTTCTTGTGGTAGGCGCGGCAGAAGCCGCCGTCGATGATGATAGCGCGGCCGCCCGCCTTAATGGGGCTCTCGCCCTTCTTGACCTTGACGGGCACATGGCCGTTGATGATGTGGCCGCGCTTCGGGTCGAGGCCGAATTCCTGCAGGACATGCTCGCAGCATTCCACCGTGTCGATGTAGCGGTAGTACGGGTCAGACGGCTCCTTCCAGGTGCTCTCGTCGGGAATCAGCGCGCGCTCAAACGTCTTGAACTCGCGCCCAGACGTCGGCGAGAGCCTGCCGCACCAGAGGAAGTACATGAAGTCGAGGGCGCGCGGCGTGCCGTGCAGCCATGCCTCCCGCGCGCGCTGCTCGCAGAAGTCGAACCAGCTGCGGCCGCGGTACTCCTTGCCCTCGAAGCGTATCGTGCGGAAACTGCCGTCTTCATTGAGCGGCACGCAGCCGTGGAACAGCAGATTGCCGTTGCAGCAGGTGTAGAGATTGCCCTTCTGGTAGAGGTAGTCGACGTGACGGTGCAGGACGGCGCTCTCCGTGAAGTAGGAGCGCAGGTCCGCGATGATCTCCTGCTCCTTTGCGGTCAGCTCGTAGACATCCTCGCCCGACTCGTCAATCGTCGGGAAGTAGGCGCTCTCGAGCTCGTAGCGCCTGCCGTCGCCGAGCCGCGCATACGAGGAGCGGAAGTCGATGTGATGGAGCAGCCGGCGGCTCTCCATCTGGAAGTCGTGATTGCGCGCGATGAGCTGGCCCTCGAGCTTGAACATCATGATGGTGATGGCGCGCTCCGCCGCCTTCAGTGGCGCTTCATCGGGGTAGATGTGCGAGGCGAACGTCGTCAGCGGCCGCAGGCTGATGCCGTAGCCGCGCTCAAGCACATCGGTATTCTGGTAGCGCAGGGAATTGCGCACGACCGTCGCGATGCAGGCCTCGCTGCCGAGCGCCGCGCCCATCCAGAGCACATCGTGGTTGCCCCACTGGATGTCGACGGCGGGGTGCTCCATGAGCAGGTTGAGGATGGCGTCGGGCCGGTTGCCGCGGTCGAAGAAATCGCCGACGATGTGGAGCCGGTCGACGGCCAGCCGCTTGATCAGCACGGTGAAGGCCTCGATGAAGTCAGCGCCGCTGTCGATCTGCACGATGGTATTGAGGAGCTTCTTGAGGTAGAGGAACTGTGCTTGGTCGGCCTCCGGGCGCGTATTCATGAGCTCGACGATGACCGATGCGTAGCGGCCGGGGATGAAGCCGCTGACCTTCGAGGCCGGGTACTTGTAGCTCATGAGCTTGGCGAGCTCGAGCAGGCGCGATAGGTTCTCGCGGTACCACGACGGTGTCGCGCGCCGCTCCGTGCGCAGCTGGTCAATCTTCTCCTTCGGGTAGTAGATGAGCGTGCAGAACTCCGCCTTCTCGTCCTCCGTCAGCCGCACGCCGAAGACGTAGTCGACCTTCTCGCGGATGACGCCGGAGCAGTTGTTGAGGATGTGGAAAAACGAGGCGTACTCGCCGTGCAGGTCGCTCATGAAGTGCTCGATGCCCTTCGGCAGCGAGAGGTACGACTGCAGGTAGATGAGCTTCTCGTAAACGGCTTCTTTTGTCGGGTATTTCTCAGCCATGAGGCGCAGGATCTTGCTCGTCTTCTTCGTGTGTGTGCGATAGTCCGTCATCGTGACTCCCCTTCCTAACTTATCCCTCAATCTCATATCTCAGCGCCAGTCAGCTCAAAAAAGAAAAAATGCGTGCGCAGGCCGTAGCAGAGCAGCACAGCTGCAATCGTGAAGAGGTATTCCGGCACAGAGCCGACCTTGAAGAGCCGGATGCCGACCTTGCGGTACGGCGTCAAGAGCGGCACCTTGCCGCAGACGGCGTCCTCGGCGATGTGCAAGAGCGCGCCGATGCAGATGTAGATGCCGATCGTCGTGAGGTCGGCCGTCGGCAGCGCTGTAAGCTGACCCTCCTCGATCCTGCTCAGGAAAAAGATCAGACCGAGGTACAAGAGCGGCCAGTGCGACCAGCCGCGGTGACGGCTGCGCCAGCTCCAGTAATTGCCCGCATGCGGATTGCCCTCGACCTTGTCGGGGAAGATTGCCCCCGCCATGCTGTAGATAGTCAGCAGCATATCGTCCGTGGCCGCATAGACAATGACGCCCGTCAGGACCTGGTGGTTGACCCATTTCATAAAAAACATTTCCTCCAAAGCACAAACGCATGAGATTCTATTCTCTATCTCACTATTCTACCAGATATTACAAGGAAAACATATGAGTGCTGGCGATTTTTTGGACGCATACCGCCTCGTATAGTATAATAGAATCACACAGACAGAAAGGAATTTGCCAGATGGATGATTATACTTGGGAAAAGACCATACAGAGGCGCAGGATCAGGAGGCGACGCCAGGCTCTCCTGATCCTCGTGCTGCTGATCCTCGCGCTCGGCGCCTTCTTCGGCTGGCATTCGTATGCCGAGAAGCGCACACCGGAATACGCGCTCGAGCAGGCGGCGATCGCCGTCCAGAAGAAGGATGCCGACAGCTTCCGGCACTACGTCAACCTCGACCTCGTGACCTCGCGCGGCTACGACGACCTGACGGCAGACCTGCTCTCCTACGACACAACGCTGACAGCTGTCAACAAGGCCGCCTACGAGAAGTTCTACATCACGGTCAAGCCGCAGCTCACGAGCGGCACGCAGGACACGATCCTGCGGCGCGTGAGCTCGGGCGAGTGGAGCCTGCCTGAAGGCACGGACATCCTCAAGGGACGCCAGCTCGGCATCGACTACGAGCGCTTCCTCGCGCGCAGCCAGATGCGCAACACCTCGCTTGTCGGCATCGGCAAGGTCACGCGCGACGACACGGCGGCAACGGCTGAGATCGAGGTGCGCGACGACTGGACGGGCACATCCTTCACGCTCGAGGCCGCCATGGAGCAGGCGACGGACGGCCACTGGCAAGTCACCTATCTCAAGAATTACCGCGACTACCTCGACGCCATCACGCCGCTACACAACGAGGACATCGCCAAGTACAGCGAGGCGACGAAGAACATCGTCGCCTCCTACAACGAGAAGCTCACCGCCTACAAGGCCCGCTTTGCCGCACTGAGCCAGACGAGTTCCGGCACATTCACGGCCGAGCAGAAGGCGGGGCTTGAGGCACTGGTCGAGAAGGAAGTCATCCCGACTCTGCAGGCTCGCCAGCAGGAGCTCGCGAGCGTCGAGGTGCCGCCCGGTGCCCGCTACCTTGCCGACCAGCGCCAGCAGGCCACGGAGCTGACGCTCAAGGCATGGCAGCACTTCCTCGCGGGCATCAAGAACGATGACCCCGATGAGCTCGCCCAGGCCGAGACGCTCAACAAGCAGGAGCTCGCCGTCGACCTGCGCGTCGACGACATCATCCGCCACACGGCCATCAGCCGCAGCATCCCCAATCTGCCGTAATCCCATCAAAAAAGGTTCCACTCCGATGAGTGGAACCTTTTTTGATGGGATTACGGCTTCTGTATCTTGTACATCGCAGCGTACATCGTCGGCAGCACGAGCAGTGTCAAGACCGTGGCGACGAGCAGGCCGCTGGCGATGGCGACGGCCATCGGTCCCCAGAAGGCGCTCGTCATCAGGGGCAGCATGCCGAGGATGGCGGCTGCAGCCGTCAGCATGATGGGGCGGAAGCGCAGCACAGCGGAGTCGACGACGGCATCCCACGGCGTTTCGCCCGCCTCCAGATGCTTCTGGATCTGGTCGATGAGGATGACCGAGTTGCGGATGATCATGCCGAAGAGCGCGAGCACGCCGAGAATGGCGACGAAGCCCATGGCCTTGTCGAGCACGAGCATGCCGATGGCCACGCCGATGATGCCGAGCGGCGCCGTCAGGACGGTCAGGACCATGTCCTTGAAGCTGCGCAGCTGGAACATCAGGAGCGTCATGATCAGGAATACCATGACTGGTATCGGCTTGACGAGGAAGCCGACTGACTTGTCGCTGTCCTCGAGCGTGCCGGCCGCTTCGATGGAACAGCCGAGCGGCAGATCATCGCGCAGGTCCTTCGTCGCCTCGTACGCTTTCTTCGTCGCATCGTTGGCCGTGCCCGCCTTGACGTCGGCGCTGACCGTGACGGTCGGCATGAGGTCGTAGCGCTTGATGAGGCCGTCCTCACCTTCGTACGAGATCTTCGCGATCTGGTCGAGCGTCACATAGCCGGCCTGGCCGAGGTAGATCGGCAGGTCCTTGAGCTCCGCGATGTTCTGGCGGTCGACGGCGGCGAGCCGCAAGTCGATGTCGATCGTGCGGTCACCCGTGTAGAACTCCGCCGCCTTGGCGCCCGTGATCTCCGTGTAGAGCATCTGCGAGACGGCCTGCGTCGTCACGCCCATGCTGCGCAGCTTGTCCTGATCGAGCTCGAGGTGGACGACCTTGCTCTTCTGGCCCCAGTCCGTCTGGATATTCGTGTTGTTGGGATCCTCGGCGAGGATGTCCGCGACCTCAGCCGCCGTCGCCTTCGCCTGGTCGACTGTGTAGCCAGAGACGCGCAGCATGACAGGGTGGTCGGCCGGCGGGCCCGTCTGGATGAACTGGATGTTGCCGCTGACGTCGGAGAACTCACCGGCAAAGGCATCCTGGAGATCCTTGGCCAGCGCCTCGCGGGCCTTCGTGTCCTTCGCGACGATGACGAACTGCGAACAGTTGTCAGCTGCGGCCTTCGGGTCGACCGTCAGCACGAAGCGCGGCGCGTACTGGCCGACGTAATACGAGTAGTTCTCGAGCTTGTCACTGCGCTCCTGCAAAAAGTCCGACATGCGGTCGCAGACGGCCTGCGAGGCCTCCATCGAGGAGCCCTCCGGCAGCTTGAGCTCTACGAGGATCTCGGGGCGCAGCGACGGCGGGAAGAACTCCTGCTTGATGAACGTCATCATGAAGAGCGAGAGGAAGAATACGCCGGCCGTCGCGATGAGCACGACCTTGCGATGCGTCAGGAAGATGGTGAGCACCTTGCGGAACCACGTGTAGAAGCGGCTCTGGTACGGGTCAATATGCCCCTCAGCATCCTTCTTGACCTCGACGCGAATCAGGTAGTAGCCGTAGAGCGGCGCGACCATGACAGAGACGATCCACGAGAGCAAGAGCGCCGTTGCGATGACCGGGAAGAGCGCGCTGCAGAACTCGCTGGCCATCCCCTTCGCAAAGGCGACGGGGATGAAGCCGCAGCAGGTAATGAGCGTGCCCGTCAGCATCGGCTTAGCCGTCGCTCGGAAGGCGTAGCAGGCCGCGTCGAAGCGGCTGTTGCCCATCTCGAGCTTGACGCTCATCATCTCGACGGCGATGATGGCATCATCGACGAGCAGGCCGAGCGCGATGATCAGCGAGCCGAGCGAGACTTTGTGCAGGTCGATGCCCACAGCGTACATGACGACGAAGGTACCGCAGAGCACGAGCGGGATGCAGCCCGCGACGACGAGGCCCGTGCGGAAGCCAAGCGACAGGAAGCTGACGGCCAGCACGATGACGATGGCCTCGACGAGCGTCTTGACGAAGTCGTGGATGGACTCTGCGACGACGCTCGGCTGGTCAGATACCTGGTGGATCTCGAGGCCGACGGGCATGTCCTGCTGGATCTTGCCAATCTCCGCCTTGAGATCATCGCCGAGCTTCAGGATATTGCCGCCGTCCTCCATCGAGACGGCGATGCCGATGGCCGGCTCGCCGTTGTAGTACATCTTCGGCGCAGCCGGCTCCTCAAAGCGGCGCTCGACCTTGGCGATATCGCCGAGCCGCAGCACCTTGCCGCCCGCATTCACGGGCATCTGGCGGATGGCCTCGACATCGTCGAACTGGCCCGACACGCGCACGTAGACATTGTCGGAGTCCGTCTCGACCATGCCGCCTGGCGTCATGTCATTCTGCTGTGCGAGCGCGTTCATGATGACCTGCGGGCTGATGCCGAGCTCGGAGAGCTTGGCGCGGTCCATCTCGATGTAGACCTTCTCCTCCTGTTCGCCGACGAGTTCGACTTTCTGGACGCTCGGCACATTGAGAAGCAGTCGCCGCGTCTTCTCGGCCTGCTGGCGCATCTCCTCATACGAGTAGCCGTCGCCTGTCACGGCGTAGATCGAGCCGTAGACATCGTCGAAGCGGTCGTTGTAGTACGGGCCGTAGACGCCCTGCGGCAGTTCGCGCTTGACGTCCTCGCAGAGATTGCGCACATCCTTCCAGGTGTCGCGTACCTTTTCCTTCGCGACCTCATCGGAGAGCTCGACGTAGATGATGGTCTGGCCCGCGCGCGTCTCACTCTTGATGTTGTCGAGTCCCTGCGTGTCCTGGAGCTTCTTCTCGAGCTTGTCCGTGACCTGCTCCTGCATCTCCTGCGCCGTCGCGCCCGGCCAGGCGGCCGAGACGACCATCTGGCGTATCGTGAACTGCGGGTCCTCCATGCGGCCGAGCTTGTTGTAGGCAAAAATGCCGCCGATAGCCGTCACGATGATGAAGTACCAGACGAGCACCTTGTTCTTCAAGGAGACTTCTGTCAGATTTCTCATTTGTCCGCCTCCGTCCGCACGGCCTGGCCTTCACGGAGTTTATGGACGCCGGCCGTCACGACGACATCCGTCGGCGCGAGGCCGTGCACGAGGACCGTGTTGTCGCCGAAGTTCTCGACCTCGACGCTCTTCAGGGCAACGGTGTTGTCGTCCGTGACGACCCATACCTCGGGCGCGTCATCCGTCTGGTAGATGGCCGAGAGCGGCAGGACGGCGCCGGACGAGGCGTTGCCGTCCGACTGCCGGACAGCCACACTGGCCGTCATGCCGAGCTGCATGCCCTGCGGCGGATTCGGAACGGAGACGCGCACTTTGTAAGTGCGCGAAGTGCTGTCCGCCATCGGCGCAACTTCGCGCACCGTGCCGTCCACTTCCTGAGAGAGCGCCCAGAACGAAACTTTGACCGGCGTGCCGACTGCCACATCCTCGATGTGGTTCTCCGGGACGGCGATCTCCACCTCAAGCTCATCCGTCTGCACGAGCGTCATGACGGTCTGGCCGGCTGCGACGACCTGCCCTTCCTCCGCGTCAATCTTCGAGATGACGCCGTCTGCACCGGCTGTCAAGTTCGTGTAGCCGAGTGCGTTGTGCCCCTGCGCAGCGGTGGCGAGCGCCTGCTGGTACGTCGCAAAGGCCGCGTCGTAATTGGCCTGATACTGGTCGAGCACAGAGGCCGCGACAGCATCCTCTTGGTAGAGCTCGCTGTAGCGCGCGAGGTTGCGCTGTGCCAGGTCGAGCTGCGCGCGGGCCTGCGCGACCTGCGCGTCGCCGGCATTCGACTGCTGCACGACGTCCTTGGCGTTGATGACCATCAGCGTGTCGCCCGCCCTGACGCGGCTACCCTCCTGCACATTGCGCGCGAGGATCTGGCCGCCGACCTGGAAGGCGAGGTTCGTCTCATAGCGGCCGCGCACCGTGCCAGCGTACGTGCCCGTGTCAGCCTCCATGCCGCTGCCGGCCTGCTGCGTCTTGACGAGCGGCGCCTTCTCTGCAGGCGCCGCCTTCTGGCCGCAGCCGGCGGCCGAGAGCGCGACAACGAACGCGAGCACGAGCGCCAGTCCCTTACGATTCTGCATGACCGTTCCCCCTTGTCATTTCTACCTCCGGTATATCGCGCGCCAGCTTGCGGATGTCGGCACGGCAGGCCCGGTCGACGAGATGGTCGAAACCCTTGACGATGACCTCGACTTCGGCAGGCTCCATGTCCTCCACGAGGTAGTCGACCCAGCGCTGGATGACATTGCGCAAGTAGGCATGCTGCTTCTTGCCGTAGTCCGTCAGGTAGACGTGCTTGGCGCGCTTGTCGCGCGCATCCTGCTCGCGGTAGACGAGCCCCTTATTCTCGAGCATCGTCATCGTGCGCGTCACGACGGCCTTGTCGAGGTAGAGCATCGCGGCGAGCTCATCCTGCCGCGCGCCCTCGTGGTCGTAGATGCGCAGCAGCATGACGTACTCCGAGTACGTCAGATGCAGCTTCTCGCACGCCTCGACAACAAAGATCTGTGAGCGGCGATGAAGCACCGAAAACCAGCGTCCTATGTTGATATACTCATCCATGAGTGATCCCTCCCATTATCTGCCTATCCCTTGACAGATATATATCAGCAAATGTCCAGTTGATGAAATCAACTATGATTACGATAATTGTAACATATTGGGCTAGCAGGTTCAAGGCGGCAGACATCGTCCCCGAAAAATACCGTATACATGAGAAATCCATATATTTTCGCAGAAGCAGCGTGTATAATGAAAGAGACTATGAAACAAGAAAGGGGATATTCTATGACCTGTCCAAGGGTTGGACACATCAACTTCCTGAACGTCCTGCCGCTGACCTGGAGCTATGCGCACGGTGCAGCGGACGGCCTCCAGCTCACGCGCGGCGTACCGGCGGAGCTCAACAGCGACATCGTCAACCACCGCCTCGATGTCAGCAATGTCTCGTCCATCGTCTACGCCCGCCACAGTGAGGAACTCGTCGTCGTACCGGATGTCTGTGTCTCGACGGACGGCGATGTCGAGAGCATCCTGCTCGCCTCGCGCAAGCCCATCGAGTCCCTGAAGGACGACAAGATCATCCTGACGGCCAAGTCGGCGACATCGCACTGCCTTTTGAAGATCATCCTGCGCCTCGCCTACGGCGCCATCCCGAACTACTACGTGCGTCACATCACGCCGGAAGACCCGATCCCTGACGACGCGACAGCCTCGCTGCTCATCGGCGACGACGCGCTCTGGCTCTACCACCACCCGCGCGAGGGCTACTATTACTACGACCTCGGCCTCGAGTGGAAGAAGATGACAGGCAAGAAGATGGTCTACGCGCTCTGGGTCGCGAGCCGCCGCTTCGCCGAGAGCCATCCAGAATCATTGCAGCTCGTCTACGACCGCATCCACACGGCCTTCCAGACTGCAGAAGCGCACAAGGACGCGGCCATCCGCGAGATCCTGCCGAAGAAACCCGCCTTCACCTACGAGCAGCTCGAGGAGTATCTCGGCCCGATCATCCGCTGGGACCTCGCCGACGACTACCTCGACGGCCTCAGGACCTTCTACAAGCTCGCCCACGAGATGAACCTCATCGACCACGTGCCTGAGATCGAGTTCGCCCCCGTGCGGCGCAGCTGAGCGGCACGATAAGAGAATACGGCGCAAAAAAGACGCTCTGACCTGAAATGTCAGAGCGTCTTTTATCATCGGATGTTGGATTGTCTCATCGCTCAAGACTGCGCGTGCAGCAGCTTTGCCTTGACGATGCGGCGCACCGACTCGTCGACACGCTCCATCGGGATCGTGCCGTCCTCGACGGCGTCCAAGAGGCCGAGGTAGACGTCCGTCTCATGCGGGTACTCGTGGCAGACGAGCACGATATCTGAGCCGGCTTCGACAGCCTTGACGCCGAGTTCGCGGAAGCTGTAGTGCTTCGCGAGTGCGCCCATCTCGACATCATCCGTGATGATGAGGCCGCGGTAGCCTAGCTCACCGCGCAGGAAGTCCGTCTGGATGGCCTTCGAGAGGCTCGCGGGGTTCTCTCCGTCGAGCGCCGGATAGCGCAGGTGCGAGACGAGCACGAAGTAGTCCTCGCTCTGGCGCTCATCGATGACCTTCTGGAACGGCACGATATCGCGCTTCAGGAGCTCCGCCTTCGTGGCCGTGATGGAGGAGATGTCCTCGTGCGAGTCGACCGTGCCGCGGCCGATGCCCGGGAAGTGCTTGAGCGCATACATCATGTGCTGCTGCTCGTAGCCCTGTGCGGCAGCTTCGACGAACTTGGCCGCCTGCTCGGGATCCGCACTGAACGAACGCGCGTATTCGCCGACATCGGCGACCGGCGCGAAGTTGACGTTAAAGCCGAGCTTCTTGAGCTTCTCCGCCGTCTGGCGGGCCGACTCCTCCGCGCGCGTTACCTCACCGCTCCTGCCGATCTCCTGCTCCGACGGCGGCGGCGTCAGGAACGACTTGCCGCGCACGACCTGGCCGCCCTCCTCATCGACGCCGATGAAGAGCGGCACCTTCTGGTCCGCCTTCGCCTGCAGGTCCGCGATGAGCTTCTTCGTCTGGTCGGCCGACTCCATGTTGCGGTCAAACAGGATGACGCCACCCATGTGGTACTGGTGCAGCATGTAGAGGCTGTCATCCGTGACATCCGTCCCCTGGACGCCGATCATGACCATCTGGCCGACCTTCTCCGTCGTCGTCATCGAGCTGACGATTGCATCGACCTTCTCGTCGAGTGTCTGCTCCTTCGCTGCCTGTCCCTGACCGTCACCGCTGCGCTGGCCGCATCCTGCCGTCAAAGACAGCGTCGCGGCGGCCAATGCAGCGAGCAGCACGAGCACGAATCTTCTCATTCGCTTTTGCATCGTCACGTCTCCTTCCACTCACTTCACTCATTTGAAAAACATCGCATAATAACCGGCGGCAAAGATGTAGAGGACAATCAGCGGCAGGATCCAGGTCGCGTAGAAGCGGATCCACTTTGGGAAGGCCATGCCCTTGCCGGTGTCGGCCTCCTTGATGAAGTTATTCCAGCCCCAGCCGTAGCGGCTCGTGCAGAAGGCCAGGTAGACGAGGCTGCCGAGCGGCAGCAGGTTGTTGCTGACGATGAAGTCCTCGAGGCTCAGGACATTCGACCCCGGGCCGAACGGCGTGAAGCCGCTCCAGAGATTGAAGCCCAGGACGCAGGGCATCGAGAGCAGGATGATGACGAGCATGCCCCAGCGGATGATGATCTTGCGGTCCTTGCGCAAAAGCTCAAGGAAACAGCAGATGAGATTCTCGAACACGGCGATGACCGTCGACATCGAGGCAAAGGCCATGAACAGGAAGAACATCGCACCCCAGAAGTGGCCAAGCGGCATGTGGTTGAAGACATTCGGCAGCGTGACGAACAGCAGGTTCGGGCCGCTGCCCGGATTGACGCCGTAGCTGAAGCAGGCCGGGAAGATGATGAGGCCGGCCATGATGGCGACGAAGGTGTCGAGCACGATGACCCAGACAGCCTCACCCGTCAACCGCTTCGACTTGCCGATGTAGCTGCCGAAGATGGCGAGCGCGCCGATGCCGAGGCTCAGCGTGAAGAAGGCCTGCCCCATTGCCGCAAAGACGACCTCCTGCACGCCGTACTCCACGACCTTGCTGAAGTCCGGATACAGGTAGTACTTGAGTCCGATCTCACTGTTCGGCAGCAGGATGGAGTTGATGGCCAGCACGACCATCAGGACGAGCAGGGCCGCCATCATCAACTTCGTGATGCGCTCGACGCCGGCCTCGACACCGAGGTAGCAGACGCCACCGCAGAGCACGACGACGAGGATCATGCAGCCGGCCATCGTCACAGGGTCAGCGAGCAGGCCGCCGAAAACGGCCCCGACCGCCTCGGCGTCCATGCCGTCAAAGGCGCCCGTCGCCATCTTGTAGATGTAGTAGAACATCCAGCCCGAGACGGTCGTGTAGAACATCATGAGCAACAGGTTGCCTGCAATCGCCCCGTACTTGTAGAGATGCCATTTCGTCCCCTTCGGCTCGAGCACGTCAAACGACATGGCCGCACTGCGGACGCTCGCGCGCCCGACGGCAAATTCCGCGACCATGATGGGCAGCCCGAGAATAGCCAGAAACACGAGATAGATCAGCACGAACGAGGCGCCGCCGTACTGTCCCGTGATGTACGGGAAGCGCCAGACATTGCCGAGGCCGATGGCGCAGCCCGCTGAGACCAGGATAAATCCCAGCCGTGTCGAGAAACTTCCTCTCTTTTCCAAAAAGATCCCTCCTAATTCCCCTTTTACAGGAGTGCACTCCTGTATGATTCACACTACATCAGTTTACTCTACGGCATCTTTTTTGTCCAGATACACAAAAGGCCTCCCCTAGGGGAGACCTTTTGGCACGGCAGCTGCTCAGCGCAGATCAGCCGAGGATCTTCTGGAGGTAGTTGCGGATCTCGTCGCCGTCTTCCATCGTCATGACGTCTGCGAGGATTTCCTTTGCCTTGACCGAGCTGATGGAGCGGATCTTCTCCTTGACGCGCGGGATCGACGGTGCGCTCATCGAAAGCTCGCTGATGCCCATGGCCATGAGCAGGACTGCAGCGTTCGGATCCGACGCCATCTCGCCGCACATGCCGGCCCAGATGCCGTTCTCACGAGCGCTCGTGATCGTGCGCTGTACAAGGCGCAGCACAGCCGGGTTGAAGTGGTTGTAGAGATAGGAAATATTCGCATTGCCGCGGTCGACTGCCAGCGTGTACTGGACGAGATCGTTCGTGCCGATGGAGAAGAAATCGACGTACTTGGCGAGGATTGGCGTCATGATGGCTGCTGCCGGCGTCTCGACCATGATGCCGACCTGGACATCGTCAGAGTACGCCTTGCCCTCATGCGCGAGCTCGAGTTTTGCTTCCTCGATGAACTCCTTGACCTTCTTGAACTCCGCCACGTTGATGATCATCGGGATCATGATGGCTGCCTTGCCGTAGACGCCGGCGCGCAGGATGGCCTTGAGCTGCGGCAGGAAGAGATCACGGCGCTGCAGGCTGATGCGGACGGCGCGATAGCCGAGGAACGGATTCTCCTCCTCCGGGATGTTGAGGTACGGCAGCGGCTTGTCACCGCCGATATCCATCGTGCGGATGACGCAGAGCTTGCCCTTGCACTTCTCGATGGCCTCTTTGTAGGCCTTGAACTGGTCTTCCTCCGTCGGGATGTCCTGACGGCCCATGAAGACGAACTCGGAGCGGAACAGGCCAACGCCCTCTGCACCGTAGTTCAGCGCGTTGTCGACGTCCATGTGCGTGCCGATGTTGGCCATGAGGTCAACCTTGACACCATCCGTCGTGACAGCCGGCAAGTCCTTGAGAGCCGCGTAATGAGCAGCGAGCTCCTTCTGCTTCTTGATCTTCTCATCGTAGCTGGCAATGTCTTCAGGTGCCGGATTGATGACGATCTCGCCGCGCTCGCCGTCCATGATGACGTGGTCGCCATCCGCGATGCGGTCGATGCGGTCTTCCTTGTTGAGGCCGACGATCGTCGGGATTGCGCGAGCCTTGGCGATGATGACAGCATGGGCCGTCGTGCTGCCCGAGCCGAGCAGGACGCCGGCGATCTTCTCCGTCTCCATGCCGGCGATGACGGACGGCTCGATCTCACGGCCGCAGAGGATGACCTTCTCGTCACCGATCTCCGGCTCCTTGACGCCGAGGATGTACTTGGCAACGCGCTTGCCGACATCGCGCAGGTCGACAGCGCGGGCTGCGAAGTACTCATCTTCCATCTGCTCGAACATGACGGCCTGCTCTTCCGCAGCCTTGAGGACGCCCTGCGGCGCATTGCCGAGCTCGTCGATCTTGGCCATGATGTTGTCGGCCATCATCGGATCCTGTACCATCATGCGATGTGCTTCCATGATGGCAGCCTGTTCCTTCATGTCCTTGCTCTTGAGCTTCTCGATGCTCTCGCGCAGGATCTCTGCCACAGCCGTCAGCGCATCCTTTGCCTTCTGCTTCTCCGTCTCTTTGTCTTCCGGCTCGTAATTGACGAGATAGCCATCGAGATTCTGACCTGCGAGCATGATCTTGCCCATGGCGATACCGGAGATGACGCCTTTACCACGAATGATTTCTGCCATTTTTCGTTCCCCCTGAAAATTCCCTGCATTCGCGTGCATTCCCTGCACATAAGCAAATGACCTTCCTCCCGCCGAAGCCGGAGGAAGGTCATTTGCCTCTTCTGTTCTCTTGCCCGATTGAGCCTCGAGATTATTCCTCGCCGAACTTGGACTCGATGAGGTCTTTCAGAGCCTTGACAGCCTCTGCTTCATCCGGGCCATCTGCGATGATCGTGACTTCCGTGCCCTTGACGAGGCCCATGCTCATGATCATGAGGATGCTCTTTGCATCGATCGTCTTGCCCTTAGCCTGCAGCTGGATCTTGGACTTGAACTTCGTAGCCGTCTGAACGAAGATGGAAGCCGGGCGAGCGTGGATACCAGTCTTGTTTTCAATCGTAAGCGTTTCCTGAGTCATTTGAACCTCTCCAATCTTAAAACCATTAATCTTACTTTCCCTGTCGTTACAGGAACATAATCAGCACTTATAAATAATGCAAGATGCGTGCCAACTTTTTCCTCCAAGCAGGATTTTTTATCTTGACCCGTCAGGCCTTGTACACAAGGCTTCCGAGATCATATCGTCTTTTGCTTTCGGATTGTTCCGCCGCTATATGACGTCCTCCGATATGAGTTTTGGTAAATTTTACCAAAACTGCGATTTTGCTTGGTAATTTTTACCAACGCTTGGTAAATTATACCAAGCCGTATTTCCGCGCCTTGGCCGCCACGGTCTTGTGACTGATGCGCAGCAGCTTGGCCGCGCCGTTGAAGCTCGTTCCCTGGCGAAGGGCGTTTGCAATGATCTGCTTCTCGTACTCTTCCCACGGGAGGACGGTGTCATCGGCAAGGCTCTGCACCTCGCGTCCGGCAATATCGCCTTTTATATAAGAAGGCAGCATGGCTGCCGTGATGAGGTCCGTGTCCATCAGCGTGATCACGCGCTCGATGACATTCTCGAGCTCACGGACATTGCCGGGCCAGCGGTAGTGCATGAACATCTGCATGGCGTCCGGCGTGATGCCGCGCACCGCCTTCTTGTTCTCCTTGCTGATCTTCTCGATGAAGTGCTCGACGAGCAAGGGGATATCGTCGGGGCGGTCGCGCAGCGGCGGCAGGATGATGGGGATGACGTTGAGGCGGTAGTAGAGGTCATCGCGGAAAGTGCCCTCGCGGACCATCGCCTCGAGGTCGCGGTTCGTCGCCGCGATGATGCGCACATCGACGTGAATGGTTTCCTCACCGCCGACGCGGTCGAATTCCTTCTGCTGCAAGACGCGCAGGAGCTTGACCTGCAGGTTCTTGTCGAGCTCCCCGATCTCGTCGAGGAAGATCGTGCCGCGGTTGGCGAGCTCGAACTTGCCGAGCTTGCGGCGCACGGCACCAGTGAAAGCACCCTTCTCGTGGCCAAAGAGCTCTGACTCGAGCAGGGCACCGGGGATGGCGCCGCAGTTGACGCGGATGAAGGGGCCGCGACGTCGTCCGCTCGCATAGTGGATGCCCTCCGCGATGACCTCCTTGCCCGTGCCGCTCTCGCCGCGGATCAGGACATTGGCCGAGGAGTCCGCCGCCTTCGAGGCCAGCGCCAGCACGTCGACAACCTTGCCGCTCTTGCCGATGTAGTTGGCAAAAGCCTGCGCCGTCTTCTTGGTGCGCAGAAGCTCCTGCTCGAGGTACTCCGCCTTGGCCGAGACTTGCGACAGGCGCTCCATCAACGTCTGGATTTCCGTGATGTCCTTGATGACCGAGACGACGCCGGCAATCTCGCCGTCGACGAAGATTGGGTTGACATTGGCGACGATCGTCGTGCCGTCCTTCTTGTGGCGGATGCTGCCGATGCGCGCGATGCCAGAGCGCAGCACGGCGCAGCGGTTGCCGTCAGCAGCCGTCTCGAAGACGTTCTGACCGATGACCATCTCCGGCGTCTTGTGGACAATGCGCAGATACGACGGATTGACGTAGGTGATCTCGCCGCTGCGGTCAACGACGCAGATGCCGTCCTGCACCGCCTCGAGGATCATCTGCAGGCGTTCCTGCATCAGGGCATTCTCGTGCAGCAGCTTGTCGACGCCGTGGATCTCCGAAGCCTCGTTCATGATGAAGTCGCTCTCGAGGAAGCGCACCATCTCGATGACGGCCTGCCGCCCGTTATCTCCCTCCGCCGACACGAAGACCGAATCGCCCTGTGCGACCTTGAGGGCCACGAGCTTCATGAGGCTGTGCATCTCACAGCGCTCGCTGCGCGCACTGCGCAGATAGAGGTGGCAGTCGTAGCGCTTGCAGAGTTCCTGTGCGCGCTGCACGATCATCGCCGCGACGCGCGCATGGATGCCGCCCTCGTCGTGGATGACGGCTTCCCGTTCAAAAATCATGTCCATCGTTCCTTTCTGCTTGTTATTATTATACTATAAAACACGGCCAAAATCCTCTCTCATCGCGTAAAAACCGAACCTTTCAGGCAAATATTTTCTAAGAGCGCCATCATCCGGGCGCCATCATCCGAGCGCCATCATCCGCCAGCACACCCGCCAGCTGCCCGAAAAAATCTGCAATTTTTTCCGAAGCAGCTATTGACAACATTACACGCGAGCGTTATGATAGTACCCGTAATCAAAACAACAGTTCACATAACGAATACAGCTGAAGACAGGAAAGAGTAGACTTCTGTTGCTGATGCATAGCGAGCCGGGCATGGTGAAAGCCGGTGATGAGCAGGAAGCCGAAAATCATCCTCGAGGCATGGCGCTGAACCAGAGTAAGCGACCACGACTGCTCCCCGTTACAGGAGCCGCGTATGATGGTACGTCGTGAACCTTACGAATGCCTGAGTACGTCAGAGCGTCGTGCTTTGGCACGGAACTTGGGTGGTAACGCGGAAATCAATCCGTCCCTTTCAGAGGGACGGATTTTTTATTTTTAGTCCATCACTCGGAACAGCCCTGAGAAATCTTGTGACTGCTTTCATCTCATCTATCATTTATCTTGGAGGTATCATCATGGAACAAGCAGCAAACGTCGATCTTGCCCATCTCAAGCGAGCGCGCGACTGGCGCATCATCCTGCCGGTCTTCCTCGTCTCGATCATCGCCTGCATCGACCGCGTCAATATCGCCTACGCAAAGCTCACGATGACAGCAGACCTGCCGTGGATCACGCCGGAAGTCTTCGGCATGGGTGCCGGCATCTTCTTCGTCGGCTACCTGATTTTCGAGATCCCGGGCTCGCTCGTCGCCTCGCACTTCTCCGCGACGAAGTGGATCGCGCGCATCATGTTCACCTGGGGCCTCGTCTGCGTCTTCATGGCCTTCATCTCGACCGAGTTCCAGTTCTTCCTCTGCCGCTTCCTCTTGGGCGCATCGGAGGCCAGCCTCTACCCGGTCATCTACTCCGTGCTCTTCCCGCGCTGGTTCACGGCCGGTGAGCGCGCCCGCGCCACGAGCCTCATGCTGACGTCGCTGCTGCTCTCGAACATCATCGGCGCGCCGATTGCCGGCGTGCTGCTCGAGAGTTCCTTCTTCGGCCTGCACGGCTGGCAGGAGCTCTTCATCCTCGAAGCCATCCCGGCCCTCGCCTTCGCTGTCTTCTTCTTCTTCTGCGTCAAGGACCGCCCGGACCAGGTCAGCTGGCTCACGGACGCCGAGAAAAAATACCTGACGGACAACTTCAACAAAGAGCAGGCTGCCATGCAGTCCCGCAAGAAATACACGGTTCTCGAAGCATTCCATGACCCGAAAGTCCTCAAGCTCTGCCTGATCTACTTCCTCTGGGTTGTTGGTTTCTGGGGCTTCTACTTCTGGATGCCGACCGTTCTCAAAGAACTCTCCGGTCTCTCGACCTCGCTGCTCGGCGGTGCCATCGCCATCCCGATGACGGCGGCCCTGCTCGTCCAGCTCGTCATCAGCAAGACGGCCACGATGACAGGCGATAAGGTCTGGCACGTAGCCTGCACACTCTTCGTCGGCGCTGTTGGCCTCGGCCTCTCGCCTTTTGCTCAGAGTCTGCCCGTCGCTCTCGCGCTCGTCTGCCTCTCCGCTATCGGCATCCACGCCGCCATGGGCGTCTGGTGGACCATCCCGACGACGTTCCTCACCGGCCCTGCTGCCGCCGGCTCCGTTGCCCTCATCAACTCCTGCGGCAACCTCGGCGGCTGGGTCGGCCCGAACATGATGGCCTGGGTCAAAGTCAATACGGGTTCCTTCGATGCCGGCTACTTCATCATGGGTGCCGCCATGCTCGTCTCCGGCCTGCTCGTCCTGACCATCCAGTACAAGCTCAACGGCCAGCGCAAAGACGTCTTCGCAGCCGATAAAGCCGCCGTCAGCGTCGAAGAAGCCGAAGCATGAGAACAATCAACTGAAAACACTGCTATAAAAAAGGTGATTGACCAACTGTGGTCAATCACCTTTTTATGTCATACAAACCTCAGAGCAACTTCACGCTGATCTTGACGACAACCTTGCGCACGGTCATGGGCTGGCCGGAGGCGCAGGCGGGACGATGGATGTCCTCGGGGAAGAATACGCTGAAGCAGCCGGGGCGCGCTTCGATGAAGCACTCGTTCTCCACCTTCTTGTAGAAGATCAGGTCGCGGTCGTCGAAGCGCTCCGCCACCTCATAGCTGCCTGTGTCCGGCGTGAAGCCAAGGCGCTCTCTGCCCGAGGCGAGGAACTGGACATCGGCGTACTTTTCATGGGCTTCGGGACGCTGCTCCTCTGCCGGCTTCGTCTCCGCGTCGAAGACCTGCGCGTAGATGTCATCGCCCTGGATTGCATAGCGGCCCGGCTCCATCTTCGTGAAGTCATGCGCCTTCAGGAAATCCAGTGCCTTCTCGACGGCCGTCGGCAGCATGACGCTCTGCTGTTTTGCATGGATGGAAGAAAAAATCATGATATGCCCTCCTCTGTGATCACAATCGCAGTCAATTGTGTGATGCCTTCTCGCCTATTGTATCACATGGAGCACAAATCCACATCAAAGAGATGCGGCAAACTCTCTGCCGAGGGCTTTGCACGCGGCGATGCCGTCGTCATCAGGGGCGTTCTCGATGGCCAGGCCGTCGCCTATGAGCTTGGCGCCCGCATTGCGCGTGCGCTCAGCCCAGGACTCCATCCAGGCGCCGCCGCCCCAGCCGTAGGAACCGAAGAGTGCGACAGGCACGCCCTGCAGATGGCTCTCGGCCTCTGCGAAGAAGGGCTCGAACGCCCCTTCCTCGAGGACTTCATCCCCCATGGCCGGGCAGCCGAACATCAGGCCATCGTATTCTTTGAGGCGCTCGACGCCGCCGAACGACTCGACCTCGAATACATCGACATCGGCACCGACATCCTTGGCGCCCTTCTCGATGGCCCTGGCCATCTCCAGCGTATTGCCCGTGCCGGTCCAGTAAATGATTGCAATCTTGCTCATTGAGAATCACCTTTCTTTCTATAAAAGTATATCTGCTTCTTCTGACTCAAACGGCTTTGACGAGATCCGGGAACGAACAGCCCTGCTCGAGGCGCGAGCAGAAGTCCTCCGTGCAGTGCGCATAGCGGTCGAACAGCGCCCGCGTCTCTCTTTCGTTCGCGTATACCTTCCAATACCCACTATAGCAGAAATCCTGCCCTTTGTGCGTGATAAAACCGACAACATCCGCAACAGGATAGCCAAGGAACAGGCCGATCTCATGCGGGAAGGATTTCTGGAGCTGCATGCGCAGGCGCAGATGCGCGAGGCATACATCGAGCCTTTCGTCACACGGATAGCCGTACGCCTGCAGCAAATCCCGTACCTCCGCCTGCTCCAGATGGCGGCGAAGGCATGCTGCCCGGTAGAAGAGCAGCAGCGTGTAAGCCTCTCCCTCCGCTACGCGGAAGACTTCGATTCCCTTGCAGGAAAAGCACGCCTTGTACGAGGCCAGCAGCCCTTCGAAATCATCAAAGCGGTCCCTGCGGAAGGAGAGCAGACTTGCGGGCCGCAGCCCGACGAGCAGCGGAGCGGCGTGGAAGCCCATGAGCTGTTCGAAACCCTCTCGTCCCAAAATGCATCACCTCTTGTTGAAAATCATTATCATCATTACTCTGCCTGTATTATATCGAAAATGTTTCTCAATTACAAGGCGGCCGATAAAATTTTTCTATTTCGCCTTTGTCCTCCTATGAGATAACCCCCTTTGATGCTATAATGGACAATAGCATAGCCAGGACTCGCAGCAGTCTGTAAGATTGTATTGACAACATTTCTTTCCTATGCTACTATCAAAACATATAAGATTAATATGATTAGGAGGTAACTCATTCTATGATACAGCTGTCTCATATCGAGAAGACGTACGACAGCCCCTCCGGTCCCGTCAAGGCGCTCAAGGGTATCGACCTGACGATCGAGCGCGGCGAGATCTTCGGTATCATCGGTCTCAGCGGCGCGGGCAAGTCCACGCTGATCCGCTGCATCAACATGCTCGAGCGCCCGACGGCCGGCAAGGTCATCGTCGACGGCCAGGACATGACGGCCATGAGCGAGAAAGAGCTGCGTAAGGCGCGCAAGAACATCGGCATGATCTTCCAGCACTTCAACCTGCTGAGCTCGGCTACTGTCTACGACAACATCGCATTCCCGCTGCGCCTCTCGCACACGCCGGAAGCAGAGATCAAGAAAAAGGTACTGCCGCTCTTGGAGCTCGTCGGCCTGGCCGACAAGGCGCACCAGTACCCCTCACAGCTCTCTGGCGGCCAGAAGCAGCGCGTCGGCATCGCCCGCGCACTCGCGAGCGAGCCGAAAGTCCTGCTCTGCGACGAGGCGACAAGCGCCCTCGACCCGCAGACGACGCGCTCGATCCTCGAGCTCATCCAGGACATCAACCGCAAGCTCTCGCTGACGGTCGTCGTCATCACGCACGAGATGCAGGTCATCAAGGACATCTGCGACAAGGTCGCCGTCATCGCGAACGGCGTCATCGCCGAGCAGGGCACCGTCCTCGAGGTCTTCACGAACCCGCAGAAGCCCATCACGAAGGACTTCATCAGCGTCCTGCTCTCGAACGAGCTGCCCGCGGCGTTCCGCGGCGGCGAAGTCTCGAAGACGCCGTTGCCCGGCGCCTATCTCTTGCTGCGCCTGACGTTCATCGGCGAATCGGCCGACGACCCCGTGCTGGCCGGCATGATCCGCAAGTTCCCGGAAATCGAGGTCACGATGCTCTTCGGCAACCTCGACCAGATCAAGTCGACGCCTTTTGGGCGCATGATCATCGGCATCACGGGCCCGGAGACAAGGATCCAGGAAGCGCTCCAGTACCTGCGCCAGCAAGATCTCAAAGAGGAGGTGATTGGCTATGTCCGCAGACATGATTCCACTTCTGACTAAGGCCCTCGGCGAGACGGTCTACATGGTCGTCGTCTCGATGGTCATCGCCACCATCATCGGCGTGCCGCTCGGCGTACTGCTTCACACGACGAGCAAGGGACAGATTCTCGAGTCACTGGCCGTCAACCGCATCGTCGGCGCCATCGTCAATGCCGTGCGCTCCATCCCGTTCATCATCCTGCTCGTCGCCATCATCCCGTTCACGCGCCTGCTCGTCGGCTCGGCCATCGGCACGACAGCTGCCATGGTACCGCTCGTCATCGCTGCAATCCCGTTCATCGGACGCCAGGTCGAGACGAGCCTCAAGGAAGTGCCGTTCGGCCTCGTCGAGGCTGCGCAGTCGATGGGCGCAACGCCGGCCCAGATTATCTGGAAGGTCCTGCTTCCGGAATCGATGTCCTCGATTGTCGCGCAGCTCACGACCGTCATCATCAGCCTCGTCGGCGAGTCGGCCATGGCCGGTGCCGTCGGCGGCGGCGGCCTCGGTGACCTCGCCATCCGCTACGGCTACCAGCGCTTCCGCCCGGAAATCATGCTGGCCACCGTCGTCATCCTCATCGTACTCGTTCAACTCGTCCAGTTCGTCGGCAACACGCTCGCCAAACGTCTGGACAAGAGATAAACAAAAGGGAGGAATCCACATGAAAAAAGTACTCGCACTCATCGCTGCGCTCGTCGTCGCAACGCTGGCTTTCGCCGGCTGCGGCGGCAGCCAGTCCTCTTCTTCATCCTCGTCGAACGCAGCTCAGACGAGCGGCACGAAGACGCTCAAGGTAGGTGCTACGGCTGTGCCGCACGCCGAGATCCTCGAGGCAGCCAAGCCGCTGCTCGAGAAAGAAGGCATCAAACTCGACATCGTCGAATTCAACGACTACGTCCAGCCGAACCTCGCCCTCAACGACAAGGAACTCGATGCCAACTTCTACCAGCATGACCCGTACCTCCAGAACTTCATGGAAGAGCACAAGGAAGTCAAGCTCGTCAGCGCCGGCGGCGTCCACATCGAACCGATGGGCATCTACTCCAAGAAGGTCAAAGACCTCAAGGATCTCAAAGACGGCGCTACAATCTCCATCCCGAACGACCCGACCAATGGCGGCCGCGCCCTGCTCCTTCTCGAGAAAGCTGGCCTGCTGAAGCTCAAGGACGGCGTCAAGGAGAAAGCAACGCTGCAGGACATCGCCGAGAACACGAAGAACTTCAAGTTCCAGGAAGTCGAAGCCGCACAGGTTCCGCGCACGCTCGATGATGTCGATGCCGCCATCATCAACTCCAACTTCGCCATGCAGGTCCAGCTCGACCCGACGAAGGATTCGCTCTTCATCGAGGACAGCACGAGCCCGTACGTCAACATTGTCGCCGTACGCCAGGGCGATGAGAACCGCCCTGAGATCCAGGCTCTCATGAAAGTCCTGCACAGCCAGGAAATCAAAGATTTCATCAACAACAAGTATAAAGGCGCTGTCGTCCCGGCTTTCTGAGCCGATGACGCGCATAAAAATACGCCAGACCTCAATGAGGCTGGCGTATTTTTGTGCAGTCGTATCCTGTCGTTTATTTCTTGGGGATGACCGACCAATTGTGGTCGCAGGTCGGAGTGATGGTGCCCTTGTCCTTGACGTACTGGATCATCAGCGCGCGCATCTGGCCGTCATCGCCGTACTTGCGCATGGAGTCGAAGACGACCTCAGGCTTCCGGCCATCCGTGTAGCCCATGGCCGCCATATAGCCGCTGCCGCCGTTCATGCGGTAATCGTTGATGGCCATCGTGAAGGTGTCCGTGTCCTTGACGTCCTTGCCCTGGTACTGGAGCTTCGTGATGCGGTGGCCGACGGGCTGATTCATGTCGATCGTGTAGTCGACACCCTGGATCATGTCGTAATTGTAATCCGGCGTCGTGCCGTAGAATGAAGCCGCATGCTCCATGTACTTGCGCAGCTCTGCCCCATTGATGCGGATGCCGTAGAGGTAATTCTCATAGATGTAGAGGCCCGACATTTCCTGCAAAGTGATCGCGCCCTTGTCGATGTTCTGGCTCGTGTTGAACGCTGCCGACGCCGAGAGCTGCGTGCCTGCGTAGTGGCGCTGCACCTCATTGACGAGATCGACGATGGCCGAATCCTGATGATTCGACTCCGCGCCGGAGAATTCGTCTGACGCCTGGCCGATGACGGTCTGGAGGTGCTGAAGCGTCTTCTCGTGCCATGGCTTGACCTTCGTGGCAATGGCCGGGTCGTCCGGAACGCCCTTGACCGACACAGCTTCTGTCGTGACCTTTTCCACCTTCCACTTGCCGTCGACCTTGTGCAGAGTCAGCTTGCTCTTGCCGACGAATTTGCCGTCCTTGCCCGACTCGACGACAGGAACGCCGTTGACGACGGAATCCGGATAGACCGTGCCGTCCGGGCCCTTGATGCCGGACTTATTGTCGATGACGACATGGTTGTGAGCGCAGATGAGCAGGTCGAGCTCTGGGCATGCCTCCGCGATTGCAATGACCTGGTTCTCAGAAGCGTTGCGGTCGCCGCGCGGGACGCCGGAGTGCGTGACGCCGATGATGATGTCCGCGCCCTTTTCCTTGAGCTCTTTGACGTACTTCTGCATGACGGGCACCTGACTCTCAAAGTGGAGGCCCGCAAAGTGCGATGGATCCTCGAAGTTCGGGATAGCCGGCGTGTCCGTGCCGACGATGCCGACCTTGACCTTCTCACCGTCAATCTTGACCGTCTTGATGATGTACGGGCGCACGGCGCTCCAGGTCTTGCCCGTCTTATCGTCGATGACATTGGCGCCAAGCACGTTCTTGTTCTTGCCGATGGCCTTCTTGAGGTAGTCGAGGCCGAAGTTGAACTCATGGTTGCCGAGCTCGATGGCATCGTAGCCGATCTGGTTGAACGCGACAAACATCGGATGCTGGCCGGCCTTCCACTCATTTGGATGCTGGACCATGTAGGTATCGAGCGGCGTGCCCTGCAGGATATCACCGCCGTCGATGCAGAGGATGGCGTCATCCTTGCCCTTCTGCGCGCGTGCCTCATTGATGATCGTGCTGATCTTCGCCAGGCCGACATCCGCCGGCTTCGCCGTGAAGTAATTCCAGCCGACGACACTGCCGTGCACATCCGACGTCGAGAAGACCGTCAGATCACCGGCAAAAGCCGTGCCGGCCGAGAGTGCCGCCGTCAGTGCCGCGAGTACCATGACTTTCAGAGAGCGTTTTGTCTTCATTTACTTTACCTGTCCTTTCTGCTGAAGGTCCCGTTCATTGAGAGAGGCAATGTTCGTGTACTTGCCATCTGCTGCGTTGTGCAGGGAAATCCTTCCTTCCTTCAGGAGCTCCTCTGCCTTCTTGTAATCAGCCGAGTCCCTGTCAAAACCCGTCACATGCCAGTCATCAACAGGCTCGACCTCGACCTTGCCCTTCTTCACTTCACGGATGTAGCGCGCCGTCATGTTGCGGATCGTGCCCTCTGTCTCGCCAAATGCTTCCAGCGACGACCAGACCTGCGGGAACTCGCGCCCTTCGAGCGCGCCACCTTTCGCGACGAGCTGATTCATGCGGTAGGCATTCATGCCGAGCTTGAGGACGTCGCCGTCCTCGACGGCCCTGCCTGTCTTCTTGAGCCGCAGGTCCGTGATGCGCGAACCTGCCGGCTTTGTCAGGTCAATCGTGTACGTGACACCGCCGAACATGTCGTTCGTGCTGTACTTCGAAGCGCGACGCACGGGGTTGTAGCTCGGCGCGATGTCGCCCGGCTGCTTCTGGTTGAAGTAGGCAGCGGCCCATTCCATGTAATCCCTGAGGTCTTTGCCCGTCACCTGATATACGGTCGTCTCGCCGCCCGTATACTGGTAGTTGAAGGCGATGTCCTTGCGGCGGATGGGGCCGACGAGCTGCTGGGCATTGTCGCGGCTGATGATCAGCGACGTCACATCTGCGCCGCTGTAGTAGAGCTGAACTTCCTGCAGGAAATGCGTCAGCGGCGTGTCGCCGATCTGCACCTCGCTGATGCCCGGCATCGAATCCGGCGGAACCATATTCATGCCGACCGCCTCGCCGATGACTTCATTGGCTGCCTGGCGGGCCTGTTCGTGATACGGTGCGAGCTTCCGGACGAGCGACGCGTCGTCTGCGTACGTTGCCATCGGGATGGTCCTGGCCTTCTTGTCCGTCAGCACATAGCGACCATCCTTCTGCTGAAACGTCAGGTCGATGCGCGTCAGCGCGCGGCCGTATTTATACGGCTCCGAGATCAGGACGCCGTTTACCGTCTTGCTGCTGACATCCTGGTGCATGTGACCGGCAACAACGGCCGCCAGTTCCGGGCAGGCATTCGCAAGATCCGTCATGCCCGTGTTGGGACGCTCGTTCTCGTTCATCACGCCCATGTGCATGACGCCGATGATGACATCAGCCTTCCCCTTCAGCTCCCGGATGGCCTGCTTCGTCTCTGCGACAGGATCCTTGACGACAACGCCCTTGAGGTGGTCGGAGTCCTTCTCGAACTCCGCAATCATCGGCGTGTCCATGCCGATAATGCCGATGCGCACGCCACCCTTCGTGATGACCTTCACGGCCGGCATGAAGCGGCGCCCATCCTCCCAGTAGACATTTCCGCAGAGGACCTGCCCCTTGAACTGGCGAGCCACATGACGCAGCACATCGAGTCCGAAATTGAATTCGTGGTTGCCCATCTCCCAGATGTCATAGCCCATCGCATTCATGGCGACTACCATGGGCTGATGCTTCGCCGTGTTGAACTGCTCCACGCTGTTGTCCTGAATGGCATCGCCGGCATCGACGAGGATGACATTCGGGTTTTCCTGCCGGATTTCCCGGATGGCAGTGCTGAGCTGCGTCAGGCTGCCCGAGCGGTCTTCCGTGTCCGTCGAATAATCCCACGGCATGAAGCGTCCGTGAACATCCGAAGTCCCGAGGACCGTGACCGATACAGTGTCGGCAGACGGCGCGGCTGCAAAGGCCACAGCCGTCGTAAAAGAAAGCGACAGAGCTGCTGCCAGGCAGCCCAGCAGGCAGCGCCTGCCCTTGTGCTTGAAGTCCATGATTCCTCCTGTTCTTCTCATCTCGTCATTCTAGAAAAGGCGGCTGTCAGAAGCAGCCGCCTTTCCTGTATCGTCCGTATCCCGCTTGCTTAGAACTGCCACTCGACACGGCCGAAGAGCTCTTTGTAGTTCTCGTTGCCGATCAGCGTCTTGCCCTGTGCATACTGGAGCCACGTGTAGGTGTGCGGCATGATGTTCATGAGGAAGCTCAGCGCGATGCCCTTCGTGCCGGCATCACTCGTGTACGTCGGCGTCGGACCTACATTCTGGCCGATGTTGCGGTAAGCAATCGATGCGCCCCACTGACCGGCGTTCGTCGCGTTGAAGTTCTCGAATTCCTTGTAGCCGATGACAGCGCTCCAGGACGTATTGTAGTCATCGGCGCTGAAGTTGTGGCCGTAATTGCCCTGCAGGGCGATGTTCTTCGAGAAGTGGTACGTGCCCTTGGCCGTCCAGGTGTTCATGTCGTCGTTGTCGGTGCCATAGCCGAGCATCTTCGTGAAGACATTGCTGTCGAGGTGATGGTAAGCCGTACCGTAGTTGAGCTTGCCAGCCCAGCCCGTGAAGCCGATGGCCTGATAGTTGGCCGTCGCATCTGCACCGCCATTCTTGTTGACACCGTACAGGTAGTACTGGTTGCCGCTGTTGAGGTTGAAGCGGCCGGCATTGACCGTCGTCGTGAAAGCCTTCTTGCCGAACTGGACCTGTGCACCGGAGAACTGCGTATCGAACATGATATCCATGTCGATGCCGACCGGCATGCGGCCAAAGCGGTACGTCGTATCGCCGTAGTTGCCTTCTGCCCAGAGGCGCTTGAGACCAAGGCTGCCAGCCGTATCCTTCGTCAGGTCTCCGTACGCATCGAGACGCGCTCTGACCTTCCAGTGGTCGTTGACTTCTGCCTTCGGCTCCAGGCGGAACGTGTAGCCGTTCGAGTTATCGCGCGTCTTCACATCGTCAAGCTTGCTGGTCTTCTTGCCATTGATATAGATGTCTACCGGCGCCTTATCGTAACGGACACTGCCGTAATCATAGCGCAGCATGCCGTGCCACTGCACGTTATCGGCGTTCTTCTCCAGCTTGGCCACGCGCACGCCGAGGTTCGCAAGCTCATCGGAGAACTCAGCAGCGAGCTTCTCGATCAAGGCCTTGTCGGAAGTCGAGACATCCTTCTTGGCCATGGCCTTGGCAACCATCTGCGCCATCTCGTAGCGCGTGATCTTCTGGCTGCCCTTGAACGTCGCGTCGCCGTAGCCTTCGATGACGCCGTCATTGGCCAGTGTCGTCACGGCATCGTAGGCCCAGTGGTCAGCGGGCACATCCGAAAACGGGTTTGCTGCGGCGAATGTGGTGCTGGCCGCGCCGATGACCATAGCCGTCGTCAGCGCCGTTGCGATGGTTTTTTTCATATTACCTGACTCCATTCTCTCTTGAACTCCTGTATCAGAAAACAATTCGGACATGTATCTCGTTACACCTCTATTTAAAGTTTTCTGACTTTTCTCTAAGACATTTTCATTATACCGTAAAGAGGGGCGGATAAAAAGGCCGTATGACTTCTATAGTACATATGACGGGACTATTTTTTCGTATTTTTTTCAGATTCATCGCGATTTCACTGGGTACGGCGTGAAAAAAAGAAGTCCCAAACGAGTGGGACTTCTTTTTCCAGAACAAGGTATTCGCTGTCGTGATGATCAGCGGATGGTAATGCGGCCCTGCGGTGCCTTGTAGTCGGCGCTGACTGTGCCGCCGAGTTCTTTGAGGTAGTTGCGGACGGCGTCGGTGTCGAGGTAGTCGACATCGTGGATGGTGACTTTAGCGGGGTCCTGCATGGAGTAGTAGGAGTCGCCGCCGGAGGTCAGGAAGTCGGGGACGGCGATGTTGTAGGTCGCCTCCGGGTCGAACGGCTTGCCGCCGACGCTCGCGATCGTGACGCGCGAGCCGGGGGCTGCCGGACGGTAATAGACGGAATGCGGGTAAAGCTCGCCTTTTGCGAACGGCGTTTTCGTGTCGACCGTGTAGACGATTCCTGCAACCTGCGGGAAAGCGCCGAGCGCTGTCGGCGTCGTGCACGTCGCCGCCTCGAGGATCTCGAGCAGCGCCGAGCCCTTCATGGTGACGTACTGCAGGTAGTTGTGGTACGGCAGGACGCGCAGCAGGTCGGCCTCCGTGATTGTGCCGGCCTTGATGCCCGCGCGGATGCTGCCGCCGTTCATCAGGGCGCCGTCAATCGTGACGCGGTCGAGCACCGCAGCCTGACGGACCTGCCAGAGGTAAGCATCAGCGAGGAAGTCGCCGAGGTTCGTCTCCTCCGTGCGCACGCCCGGGTCGCGACTGCCGTTGAGCTCAAACGGCGTCATGCCGACTTTTGTCGCGAGTCTCTTGTCGATGGCGGCCTGCGCCTTATCGACGATTGCCTTGACCTTGGCATCCTCTTTGTTGAACTGGCCATAGGCATGGAGCTCTTCCTGCCACTTGCCGTCTTCATAGCGGACAACGCCGATGTTCGCGAGGTGCGAACCCGTCTCGGTCAGCAGACTGCCGTCAATGTAGAGATTCTTGACCGTGTGATCGTGGCCGTCGATGAAGACGTCGATGCCCTTGACGTTCGCGAGAACGTCGTTTGAGCGGTCGCCGACGGCATCCGGCTCGCTGCCAAGATGGCCGATGGCGACGATGAGGTCACAGTGCGCGGCCTTGAGCGCCGCGACTTCCTTCTGGGCTGCTGCGTACATTTCCTCTTTCGAGAGGAAGGTCAGGCCGCGCGTGCTCTTCGGGTTCGACGTCGTGATGGTCGACGGCGTCGTCAGGCCGAAGACGCCGATCTTGAGATCACCTTTGCGGATGATGGCGTGCGTCTTGCCCGTGAACGGCTTGCCCGTCGCCTCGACGATGATGTTGGCCGACACGATCGGGAACTTCGCCTGCTTGATGCGCTCCGTGGTCACATCCGAGCCGTAGTCGAACTCATGATTGCCCAGCGTCATGGCATCGTAGCCCACGGCATTCATGAAGTCAATGGCCGTCTTGCCCTTGCTGAAGTTGACGAGATTGTTGTCCTGGATCGCATCGCCGGCGTCGACGAGCAGGACCTTGTAGCCCTTGGCCTCGTAGTCTTCTTTGAGCGCCGCGACCGTCGCCATGCCGTTGACACCATCGGCACGCTGGTCATAGCCATGCGTGTCATTCGTGTGCATGATGACGAGATGCGAGAAATCCGCCGCAAACGCTGTGCCCCAGAGACAGGCAAAGACGAGTGCCAGCACTGCCAGTATCTTTTTCATAAATTCTCCTTTCGGCAAAATAATACTAAAACAATACTCTTACATCCATTGTACCGAACGAAAATTCTGACGTCAAATAGTAAATGATATACAGACAAAAAAGACCCGCAACAGCGGGGAACTGTTGCGGGTCAAAAAGGGAAATTTAAGAGAAATGAGGGATGTTATGGATGCTCGTGTCAGTCTTCTACGAGCATCATCCCCTGGTTCTCACCAAGGGCCAGTGTCAGCTGACCGCCATTTGCCGTAGCTTTGGTGCCGGTCAACTCATCGGTGAAGGTTGTACCATCTGCGGCGGAGACGGGCAGAGTGACCTGCTGTGCTTTGCCGCGGTTCAAGGCGACGATACCGAGTTTGCCGGAGTCGGCCTTGCGGCTGAAGGCGTAGATGTCGCCCTCTGCCTTGAGCGTATTGACATCACCGCGCGCGAAGATATCCTTGTGCGCGTTGCGGACACCGATGACTTTCTTGTAGTGGGCAATGAGGTCTTTGTCCTCCTTGCCCCACGGATAGGTGCGGCGGCAATCCGGGTCGCCGCTGCCGTACTGACCGGCTTCATCGCCGTAGTAGATGGTCGGCATGCCCGGATAGCCCATGAGGAAGGTCGCCGCGAGTTTGAGACGCGCCTTGCCGAGGTTGTAGTCGAAGTCCTTCTTCGTCGGCTGTGCGACACTGTCGGAGCCGCCGCCGAACTTGTAGATGGCGCGGACCGTGTCGTGGCTGTCGACGATGTTCATGAGGTCGTAGAAGGCCTCCTTCGGGTAGTTCTGGCGCAGGACCGTCAGCTCGTAGTCGGCCGCCTTGGCGTCGCCCTTGTTGAGGAAGAGGTCGCCGAGCGCGAACGAGAGCTTGTAGTTCATGACAGAATCGAACGTGTCGCCCGTGAAGAACTGCGAGCCATCCTGCCAGATCTCACCCAAGAGCAGCGGCTCAGAGCCGTCCTTCGTCTTGATGGACTTGACTTCCTTGCGGACGTTGGCCCAGAATCCCGGCGGCACCTCCTTGGCGACGTCGAGGCGCCAGCCGTCGAGGCCCTCGTCGAACCACTTCATGATGACGCCCTTGTCCTTGCCATTGCCGTAGAGCAGGTAGTCACCGAGGTCCGACTTCACTGTGCCCTGCTCCGAGCCCGGATAATCGGCATCCTTGAACGGCACGAGGCTGTCGTAGCCCTGCCAGTCGTGGTAGGCGTACTTCTTGCCCATCATGTCCTGTGTCTTCTCGTTGCGGATGTCGAACCAGTTCTCCCAATGCCACGGGCTGAATACCTGGCCTTCGGCCTCGAGTTCTTTCTTGGCCTCGACCTTGGCCGCCGCCTCCGTCATGTGCTTGTCGTTCATGAGGTCGTAGATGCGGCTCCAGTACTCGTAGGCACCGACTGTCTTGTACTTGCCGTAGCGGTCGAAGTAGATGGAATCATCGCCGATGTGGTTGTAGACACCGTCCATGATCAGGTGCATGCCGCGCTTCTGCATCTCCGCTGAGAGCTTCTCGAGATCCTTGAAGTTGCCGAGGAACGGGTCGATTGTGCCGTAGTCGACGGCATCGTAGCGGTGATTCGAGCTGGCATCGTAGATCGGGTTGACGTAGATAGCCGTCACACCAAGGCCCTTGAGGTAGTCGAGCTTCTTCGTGATGCCGGCGATATCGCCGCCGAAGAAGTCGTTGCACTCCCACTTGTCGCCGTCAGCAGCCGGCGTCTTGCTGTAGTTAGCCGGCAGGTCGCTCCATTTGCGGTGCTGCACCGGCTGGAAGCCGCGCGCATTCGCACGCGCGTTGTCGTTGCTCTTGTCGCCGTTGAAGAAGCGGTCCGGGAAGATCTGGTAGCAGACGGCGTCCTTCGCCCAGTCCGGCGTCTTGTAGTCCTTGCTGTAGACCGTGAGCTGGTACGGCTTGACGCCGCGCAGCTTGAGCTCGCCCGTGCTGCCGGGCTTCGCATCGTCGCCGTACTCCTTCGTGTCGTTGAGCACGAACTTGTAGCCGTAGAGGCCGTACGACGTCGGCGTGAACGAGGCCGTCCAGATGTCCTGGTCGCCAGAGGTCGAGGCTTTCGTCATCGGATACGAAGTGACCGTGCCGGCCGTGTAGTCCGGATTGTACTCATCGCCGCCATTGGCCGTAATCTTGGCCTTGTAGACGACGAGCTTCGCGCTCGTGACATCGCCCTTGCCCGTGGCGAGCGAGAGCTTTACAGGCGTGCCCTCCTTGACGGCTTCAAACGGCACGCGGTAATCCGTACTCCAGCTGTCGTGGTAGACCTTGTCCTCGCGGATGCGGCCATCGTCGGCGATCAGGCGCTTTGCCTTGCTGTCGTAGTAGAACGTGACATCGCCATCCTTGGCGACATTGACCTGCTGCGTCAGCGCATCCTCGCCCGGCATCTTGACCGTGACCGTGTAGTCGCCCTTCTGGAGCGGGATGGTCTTCTGGAAGAGATTGTCGAGCATCTGGTCGCGCATCAGCGGGTCATCGACCGCGCCAAAGCTGCCCGAGAGCACCGGCAGGTCTTTATCCGCGCGGAATGTGTAGCTCGTGCTGTCCGCGATGTGGTGCGACTTGTCGTTGTAGTAGAACGTGACCTCCTGCGCCTTCGGCAGCGTCAGCTGCACATTGGCGCCGTCGAAGTTGCCGCCGAGCCCGTAGTTCTCGGCCCAGCTGCCGTTGACGGAAATCTTGTAGTAATACGTGCCGGCAGGCAGCTTTATCTTGTAAGAATAGAAATCATGGCCGATGGCCTTCATGCGCGTCGTCGTGTCCGACGGATCCCAGTCCTTCGCCGCGCCAGCCTTCGACTGCACCGTGCCCGTCAGCACGATGCTGCGTCCCTCGGCAGCGAGAGCTTTCTCCTCAGCGTCCTTGCCCGCGTAATCGTACGTCACGGCATGCGTCGCATCGTCGTAGGTGAATGTGACATCGTGGTCCTTGAGCAGGCGCAGCGCGATGTTCTTGCCATTCGCCTCACCGTTCGCGCCGTAGTTGACATCCCACGAGCCGCCCACGGCGATCTTGAAGTCGTAGTTGCCCTTCGGCAGATGGCCCGTGAAGACATGATGGCCAGCGCCGTCCGACTTCATGATGGTCTTGCCATCGGCAGGATCCCACTCCTTGGCCGCACCAAGCTCATCCTGCAAGGAGCCTACCAAAACAACGTCAGTCGGCTGTACGGAGCCAGGTCGGGCTGCTTCAGCAGTAGTTGCTGCCTTTTCCTCCGCAGATCCCTGTCCAGCATACGATACCGTCGTCTTGTGAGTAGCGGAATCGTACGTGAAGGTCACCTCCGTGTCCTTCGTGAGCTTCAGCTTCATATTGGCACCATCGGCCGCGCCGTCAGCACCGTAATTCGTATCCCACGTGCCACCGATGGCAATCTTATACTCGTAATTGCCCTTCGGCAGTTTGCCCGTATACTGGTACTTGCCGTTTCCGGCATCCTTCATGATCGTCGTATCGTCTCCCGGTGCCCAGTCTGCACCAGCACCGAGCTTCGACTGAACCGTGCCGACGAGAACAACATCTGAAGGGCCTACCGCCGCCGCAGCTTCAGCAACCGAAGCCGTGATGCAGGTTGGCATGACGTCTGCCGGCATGACGAACGGACTGCCGAGCAGGCTAAAGGCCAACGACATGCCAATGGCACGTTTCAACGCTTTCTTATGACTCATTACGAATGCCCCTTTCACAAAAGGAATAAAATCGGGACCTCACTGCTGAGGGCAACGACTCGTCTATCACCTTAGTGGTAACCACAAAGCCCATGTCAGGTGCGAGGTTGCCCCCACTGTGAAATCCCGATACTGTCAGAAAATCATTTGCGTATCAAGCGGAGAGCACTTCATCAGAAGTGGAAGTCGAGCCAGCTGCGCAGGATGTGACGCGTGTAGGCACCACCAGCCCAGTTAGCATCACTATTTTCGGTGAGATGCGGAGCCCACATCGTCTCCCACTCGCAGTTCTGCCACGGAACCATCTTGAAGCCGTAGAACCAGCCCTTGACGCCATTGACAAAGGTCGGTTCACGCGTAGCCCACTCATCATCATGTCCGAGATCCGAAACGGCACCGATATCCATCCACTTTGCATAGGCCCCCCAAGAACCAACTTTGTTGAGATCCGTGCCACGATAATCAAAGCGGACAGCCCACGTGCGATCTGCATGCGGTTTCAGCCAATTCAGGTCCTCTAACAGGGCATCAGATTTCAGATAAGAACCCGTGACCGAGAAATCTTTGAAAAGTTTCGCCTTCAAATCAACACCATAGAAGTTCTTAGCCCCCGTGTAATAACCATCTGCCGAGTTCCCCGTATCCGATGTATGATCGACGACACGAGAGTAAGCGATGTTTGCATCGAGGTATTTACCGATTGGGCCCCAGAAATCCAACGAACCAACAATCGGTGCGCGATGCGTGTTAATCTTGACAGAAGAAGTATCCCAGCCCTTATGCGAACCATCTTCATTAAACGTTTCTTTGATCTGGTCCGTACCCGAGACAGTCGTCCAGTCAGCAGACGGTTTCCAGTACTGAGCACTCATCCACCAACCGTGACCACCTTCAATCGGATGGTACGTGGCGATACCGTCGACCTGACCACCAAGCATGAGGTTCTGCATACCAATACCGTTCCACTTGCGGCCAATGTTCGTATACCAGTTGTGGTTCTTGCCGAGCTGGAGTTCTACCCAGATATTCGAGATGGAACCATTGTGGTTATCATCGCCGAGCAAACTATCCTTATCGATACCAGAAATAACATTTGTCGTCTCAAGGAAATCAGTCGTACCATCTTTACGGGTCAACTTGAGCATCTTAGGAATCTTGCTGTTCGCGTATTCACTGTCGCGATAATGCGCGTTTTTCTCAACCGTAAAGCGTGCCGTTGCATGATCGTTGACCTTCATGGAACCCTCGAGATCCATGTAGAAGCGATTATTATAGGTGCCATTATGACCATCTTTCACCAAGCCATTGTCATCGCCAACCTGTACACGCGTCATGCCCCAGACCTTGAATTTATCCGTCTTGTTCTTGAGGTCATTGATGTCATTCGTATTCTTATTGACCTGATTTTTCAGCGTGCCCAGTTCATTGGCATACTCAGCGGAGAGTTTGTCGAGTACGGCCTTGTCGCCAAAGCTGATGTCGTTCTTCTGCATTGCCTTTGCGACGATTGCTGCCATCTCATAACGCGTCATGGCACGACTGCCCTGGAAGGTACTATCCCCCATACCTTCGATGACGCCCTCTTTGGCGAGGTAATCGAGTGCCTGATAGGACCAATGATCCTTCGGGACATCTGTGAAACTGTCCGCCGTAGCAGCAAATGCCGTACTGGACATGCCGACCGTCAGACCGGCAAGGATAGCAAGTGCCTTCGTGTTGATCTTCATGTGATAGACTTCCTTTCCCTTTTAAGATAAATGGGTAATTGGGATTTTATAAGAATGAGATTCCCTTATCTATCCTTGTTCCGATATGAAAATCTCATCATATAAACTTTTCTGATATCTCCCGGTAAAAAGCAGGCGATAACGGTTCTGTGTGTGATAGAGGACAGAACCGTTACACACCCAAAGGGGGAATTCCTGCGAACATGTCACAGGTCAAAAGAAATATATGTACACGCAAATACATGCGCGCGGGGGCTGATTAAAGATTGGCGAGCAGCATCGCACCGACGCTGTCGTAGGCGCAGCGGGCCTTGGCCTTGATGGCATCGCGTGCCGTCGTGACCGTGTAGCCGTGGAAGGCCTCGATCATCGGCAGGTCGTTGACCTCGTCGCCGATGGCGAAAATTTCGGCACCGGTCCATCCCATCAGAGAGAGTGTGTGATCGATGGCCTGTTCTTTGCTGATCTCCTTCGGCGTGATGTCGACGGCGCAGCGGTTCGGATAGGCGTGAACCACATCACCGAATCTGGCATTGACTTCTTCGCTTGCAGCGAGGGCGTCTTCGGGGTTCGTGAACCCGAGCGCAAACTGGTGGATGGTCTGCGGCAGATGGCCGACTTCGCTCTCCTCGATGTTGACAATCGGGAAGTTCCACTGCTTCGCCTCGCGGATGACCCAGGTACCTTCCGACGCATGGCAGAGGTAGGTGCGGTCCGCGGCGGACAGGGCAAAATGGAAGGACTTGCGCACGAGCGGCAGATGCGTCAGCGCGGCCAGCATCTCCGGAGCGATCTCTGCTTCCCAGAGCACCGTGCCGTCGGCTGCACAGATGATGCCGCCGTTATTGCAGGCGAGATAATCGTAGCCGACACCATAGTGCTGGAGCTGCGGCACGAGCATGCCGTGGTCGCGTCCCGAGACAACGCCGAACTTATGCCCGGCTTCACGCCATTTCTTAATTGCCTCGGCATCGCTCTTGGCGATCCTGTCCTCGCGGAACAGGGTTCCATCGTAATCACTAGCGGCTACTTTCATCATCGTTCCTCCTCATTTGACATAGACGACGGCTTCCGCCGGTCTAAGAGTTCCCTTCTTGGCATTCTCGTAGTTGCCGATCAGGATGTCGGCATCCTCAAGGACGCTGCTATCGTATGTAACAGTATCATTCGTGAAATTGACGACCGTGTACGCCGCATGCTCCCCAAGCACGCGTTTGAATGCGTAGACGTGCTCATCCTCGTGCAGCAACTCTTCATAGGAGCCCTGCAGCAGGATCTCAGAGGCTTTGCCCTCCGTGCGCTCACGGTTCATCTGGCGGTAGTAGCTCAGCACGGATGTGCCGTCCTCGCTCTCCGCCTCGACACAGCAGTCCATGAAGTCCTTGTGGACAGGCAGCCACGGCTTGCCGGTCGTGAAGCCTGCGTTCGTGTCGCGCGTCCACTGCATCGGCGTGCGCGCGTTGTCGCGGCTCTGGAACTGCACAGCCTTGAGTGCTTCTTCTGGCGAGAGGCCCTCTTTGAGGGCGTATTCATACTGGCCATGCGTCGAGATATCGTTGTAGTCCTCGATCTTCGGGAAGGCCGTATTCGTCATGCCGATCTCTTCGCCTTCGTAGACGAAAGGCGTGCCGCGCAGCGTGAAGAGCACGGTCGCCAGCGCCTTGGCTGCCACCTTCGGGTCGGTGCCCTCTGGGAAGTAGCGGTGCATCGCGCGGTTCTGGTCGTGGTTCTCGAAGAAGATCGGATACCAGCCCTCTTTTGCCGTCGCAGCCTGGCTGGCTGACAGGGCATCCTTGAGCTGGCCGAGCTTCCAGGCGAAGCGCTTGCACCAGATCTCGCCCTCCGGGTAGGAGAGCTCGAGGTGGCTGAACTCGAAGAGCATCGAGAAGACACCGTCCTTGCCGACCCACTGCGGCAGTTCCTCCGGGCTGACGCCGTTGGCCTCGCCGACCGTGAAGATGTCGTGACCGTCGAAGACGTTGCGGCGGAACTCGTGCAGGAAGTCGAGGATGCCCGGCGTGTTGGCCGTCATCTCGTGGATGCCGGAGAGGCCGTCAGCACCGTCGACCGGGCCGTCCTTGAACGCCGGCTTCTTGATGTAGACGATGGCATCGATGCGGAAGCCGCCGACGCCCTTGTCGAGCCAGAAGTTCGCGGCGTCAAAGAGGGCCTGGCGCACCTCTGGGTTCTCCCAGTTGAGGTCCGGCTGCGCCTCGGCAAACGTGTGCAGGTAGTACTGCTGGCGCTCCTCGCACCACGTCCAGGCCGAGCCGCCGAAGATGGCTCTCCAGTTCGTCGGAGCCGAGCCGTCCGGCTTGGCGTCGCGCCAGATGTACCAGTCGGCCTTGGGATTCGTGCGGTCCTTCTTCGACTCGAGGAACCACGGGTGCTGGTCGGAGCTGTGGTTGAATACGAGGTCCATGACGATGCGGATGTCGCGCTTCTTCGCCTCAGCGATGAGCTCTTCCATGTCCTCCATCGTGCCGTACGACGGGTCGATCCCGCAGTAATCGGAAATATCATATCCATTGTCGACCATCGGCGATGGGTAGACCGGCGTGAGCCAGATGGCTCCCGTGCCGAGGGACTTCAGGTAGTCGAGATGGCTCGTGACACCTGGGATGTCACCCACGCCCGTCCCGGTCGTATCCTGGAAACTCTTCGGATAGATCTGATAGACGATGGATTTCTGCCACCATTTCAATTCATTCATGTATATGCTCCTTTCTTCTGAGGATCTCCGAGAAATAAGAAAGAGGAGTGTGGAGCACTCCACACTCCACTCTCATTTCTTATCGATGGGACATCAGAAGGAGATGATCGGGGTTTCGTTTACTTTGACGTCTCCGTCTGCAGCTTTCTTCATCTGCGGATAGTCACCGCTGTTCGTGACAGCGAGGATGATCGTATCCTTGTAGCCCGCAGCCTTGATGGCATCGCGGCTGAAGCCGATGAGCTCGTCGCCGGCCTTGACTTTCGCGCCCGTCTTCGTCAGGCAGCGGAAGCCCTTGCCGCCCATCTTGACCGTATCGAGGCCGATGTGGATGAGGATCTCGGCGCCGTTCGTCAGGCGCAGGCCGATGGCGTGATAGGAACCTTCCATGATCATGGTGACTTCGCCGTCAGCCGGAGCTACGACCATTTCCGTCGTCGGCTCGATGGCAACGCCGTCGCCCATCATCTTCTGGGAGAATACATCGTCCGGGACTTCCGTCATGTCGATGAGCTTGCCGGAAGCAAATGCCTTGAGTTTCATCGAGAGGTCCGTCTTGACAGGCTCGCTCGGATCAGCTGCTGCCTTTGCCTCGACGGCTACGTCAGCGAGGTCGCCCTTGAGCAAGGCATCGAAGTAGCTGCGGACATTCGGTACGGAGAGGCCGACGATGACCTGGATGGCATGGCCGTTCTTGACGAGGCCGAATGCGCCAGCCTTCGTGAACTTGCCTGCCGATGCAACTTTATCCGGATCAGCGACCGTGACACGCAGGCGCGTTGCACAGTTCGTGACTTCCTTGATGTTGGACGGACCGCCGAGGTTGTCGAGGAAGACCTGAGCCTTCAGAGCTTCCGGGTTGTTGGCGAGGCCCTTCTTCTCCATCTCTTTCTTGGCCTTGTACTCGGCTTTCGAGAAGAGCTTGTCCTCTTCGTCGTCGTCCGTGCGGCCCGGCGTCTTGTAGTCGTTCTTGAGGATGAGGTAACGGAATACGAAGAAGTAGATTGCGGTGAAGCAGAGGCCTACGATGATCTGCATGATGTAGGTGCCTGCATGATACTTGAACAGCGGGATCCAGTTCTGGACGAAGCAGTCGATGAGGCCGCCGCCGAAGTTACCGGAAAGGCCGAAAAAGTAAAGCGTTGCGGAAAGCGTTGCCGCGAGGACAGCATGCACAGCGTAGAGGAGCGGTGCGACGAAGAGGAAGGTGAACTCAAGCGGCTCGGTGATACCGCAGAGGACTGCCGTGATCGTAGCCGGGATCAGCAGCGTTGCGACCTTCTTGCGTCTCGCCGGCTTTGCGCAGAAGTACATGGCAAGTGCGGCACCCGGCAGGCCGAAGACCTTGGACATACCGTGGAGGGCGAAGCCGCCTTCCGGGAACATCTCTTTCAGGGAATGAGCGCTCGTAGCGAAATCATTGAGATGCTGGAGCCAGTAAGCCTGGATACCGCCATCGCAAACGGCCGGGCCGAAGATGAACGGCAGGTAGATGAAGTGATGCAGGCCTGCCGGCAGGAGGATTCGTTCAGAGAAGGTGTAGCACCATACGCCGATGATGCCGCTCGTCTTGAGGAAGAACTGGAACTGCTCGATGGCGTGCTGGACAGCCGGCCATACGAAGCAGAAGAGGAGTGCCATCGGGATCATGACGGCGAAGCCGACGGCTACGACGAAGGCAGGACCTTTGAAGATGCCGAGCCAGTCCGGGATCTCCGTATCATAGAAGTGGTTGTGGATCCAAGAGGAGCAGCAGGCGATGAAGATGGCGCCGAGCATGCCCATGTCGAGCGTCTTGATGTTCGCGATCATCGCAAGGCCTGTGCCCGCACCAGCTGCCTGGCTGTAATCCACTCCGAAGAAGCTGCCGTGCAGCGTCAGGAATGCGGATATGAAGTAGTTGAAGCACATGTAGATGACGAAGGACTCCATTGCGCAGCGCGCCGGTTCCTTTTTCGCGAAACCGATTGGGACGGCGATGGCGAAGAGGATTGGCATCTGGGCGAATACCGTCCAGGCACCCTGTTCGACGACAAACCAGAAATCGTACCAGACTGTGCCTTTATCTGCAATGCTGCCGAGAAGCATGGTGTTCTTGCAGACAATCGAGATGGCAACCGTGAGACCGAAGAATGCGAACAGGATGACCGGCGTGTACATTGCGCCGCCAAACCGCTGCAATTCTTGCATGACGCGATCTTTCTTGATCGACATGTTCATACCCCCTATTTCTTAAACATACCCTTATGAGTTCTTGCCAATTCGATATTATTATCGATTCGACTTGGTTTCCGAGCTGGGTGATTGCAATCCCCCGATCACCCCCTCGGTTATCTTGTACCTAAAGGATACAAAAAAAAGACCGCGAACGCAATAGTTTCGCGGCCTTTAGGCACATCACCCCTTTCGTGTACCACGGTACATCCGGCGTATCTTGGTACACGCGAGGTGCTGCAAGGGTTTGCAGGCAGTCTTTCTTTATATTGTTGACTGAATAGTTTTCTCTTTCAATCGATGCACGTACATGCGGTACTTGACATACCAGACCTCGATGAGCATGAAGTACGGCATCATCGACTTGAAGGAGATGTGCTTGCCGTCCTCGGCATCGTAGAGCTGGAACTCGGCCGGCGAGATGTAGAGGTTGACGGTCGAGAGGCTCGCGAGTGTGTTGTCGTGGAGCTTCGTGATGGAGATCAGCGGAATGTCGCGCAGCTGGAGCTCACGGGCGAACTCGACAACAGTCGGCGTCTCGCCCGACAGCGAGACGATGATAAAGAGGTCATCCTTCGTCAAGGTGTTCAGCAGCGAATAGAATTCCTCGCGGGCCGGTATCTCATAGAGGAAGACGTTGTCGTAGAAGAACAGCCGCTTGAGCTCCTGCAGGACGTTGGCCTGCACGTAGCCCGAGGCAAACGTGAAGACGCGGTTGGCCTCATGCACGAGTCGGCTCGCGCTGTCGAAGTTGCGCTTGAAGATCTTCTCGCCTGTCTTGAGGTAGAAGTCGCTGAGGTCCTCGAGCACGTTCGAATTGTAGTGCGGCGTCTCCTGCTCCTCCATCTTGAGGATGGCCTTGAGCTCGCCGAAGCCGTCGAGTCCGAGCTTCTGCGCGAAGCGCACGATCGTCGTACTCGAGACGCAGCAGGACTTTGCGAGCTCATGGATGGAGATGTGGCGCGCCATCTCCCGGTGCTGCAGGATGTATTTCCAGATGACCATGTCGGTGTCGTTGAGCGACTGGCGGTGGGTGTTGATGATTTCATCGAGACGCATATCCGTTCCCCCTTGACGAATGCATTTCTTATTCCTTTTCAATACAAAATGATACCATCCCTGAAAGGATACGACAAGATGTTCTCAAGAGCATCAGAACAGGCCGAGCGTCTTCAAGACGAAGACCCAGCCGAAGATCGTGAAGCACGAGAGACCCGTCGTGTAGACGACGCAGTTGCCGGCGAGGTCGGCATCACTGCCCATCTGCTGCGCCATGGCGTAGCCGGCAACGGCACACGGCGTCGCGAAGATGGCCATGAGCGTGACAAGCTCAATGCCGCGGAATCCCAGGAAAATGGCCAGCCCGAGCATGATCGTCGGCACGATGACGAGCCTGCCCGCGACGCAGCCGATGAGCTGCGGCAGGTGATCATGGTAGCTGCCGGCCTTGAAGGAAGCGCCAAGGACGATGAGCGCCATCGGCGTCGTCGCAGCAGCCAGCTGGCTGATCGGCTTGAGGATGACCTTGGGCAAAGGGATGCCGAGGAGCAGCATGGAGAAGCCGAGAATCGCGCCGAGGATCATCGGGTTCTTGAGCACGCCGAGAAGAATGCCGGGCAGGTAAAAGCGGCCGCCGCGGAACGTCTCGAGGATGAAGACAGAGACGATGTTGTAGATCGGCACGATGATCGCGATCATCATCGTCGGGATGGCCAGCTGATCATCGCCGAAGATATTGCTGATGATCGGGATGCCCATGATGACAAAGTTGCTGCGGAAGATGGCCTGGATCATCGCCCCGCGCCGCTTGTTCGACTTCTCGAGCAGGCAGATGATGATGCCGCCAATGAGCGCCGACGCGAGCACGCCTAGGACACCGAACAGCATGAGATGCGGCCGGAATGTCTCGGCGATGTCAGTCGTGTAGATGTTGTAGAACATCATGAAGAAAAAGAAGATCTTGAAGACCATGCGGTTGACATGGGCGAGCTCCAGCTCAGTGAGCAGCTTCATCTTCTTGACGGCTACACCGATGAGCATCAGGAAAAACAACGGGATAATCGCGCAGACTGCGACGATCAGGTTACTGACCATAATGATTCCACCTTTCATGATGGTTTCAGTATAGCACAGAAAAAGCCGCCTTAGGAAGCGGCGATGTGGGATTTATCATTGACAAATACGCGATAAACTGTCCTACTACGTTACTTAGTACTCTTCTCGCGTGGCAGGGTGGACCTGTTTCGGCTTCGGACTTCCGCTGAATGGGCCTCAAGCTGCTCCTGTACCATAAAGAAGATTCGCCGCCCATCACGCAATCTGCCCGAGAGCGCTAAACACAAATGAAGATCCACGCCGAAGCCGAAACAGGTATCCCCGCCAGGTAAGAATTCCCCTAAGTAACGTTGCGCAACACTTTCCCACCTTCACCAGCGATTGCGGATCTTCCAGAATTCCGGGCTCAGCATGACGAGCAGGGTGAAGAGTTCAAGGCGGCCTAAGAGCATCTCGATGCAGAGGATGCTCTTGGTGAAGTCAGAGAGGCCGGCGAAGTTGCAGGTGGCGCCGGCTATACCGAAGGCGGGGCCGACGTTGCCGAGGGTGGTGATGCTGATGCCAAGGGCGTCGAAGGCGCCGATGCCGTCGAAGGTCAGGAGCAGCGCCCAGAGGACGATGCAAAGGATGTAGAGGAAGAAGAACTGCCCGACGCGCAGCAGGATGTCGCCGCCGACTTCGATGCCGTTCATGTGCGCGCGGATGACGCGGCGCGGGCTGAGTTTCTGGTGCACGACGGCCCAGGCGTTCTTGGCGAGCAGGACGACGCGCGAGACTTTGACGCCACTGGCCGTCGAGCCTGCGCAGCCGCCGCTGATCATGAGCATCATCAAAACGCCCTTCGAGAAAGCGGGCCACTGGTCGAAGTCGGCTGAGACGAAGCCCGTCGTCGAGAGCGAGCCGACCTGGAAGCTCGCGTAACGGAAGGCCTCGACGGGCTTCATGCCCATCGCATCGATGAGATTCACGGTGATCAGCAGCATGGCCGCTGCGAGGATCACGAGGTAGGCCTTGAACTCCGTGTTGTTCTTGAGCACGCGCGGCCCCTTTTTCCAGACACGGTAGTAGAGGCCGAAGTTGCCGCCCGCGAGGATCATGAAGAAGGTCATCCATCCCTCGAGCGCGGGGTTGTCGAAGTGCATGGCGTTGTCGTCGTAGAGCGAGAAGCCGCCCGTGCCGAGCGTGCTCATCGCGTGCGCGATGGCGTCGAGGAAGGTGAGGCCGCAGAAGAGATAGATGACGCAGGCCGTGACGGTGAAAACCATGTACATGAGGAAGAGCGAGCGCGTCATCTCGCGCAGGCGCGGCAAGACGCGGTCGCGCGTCGGCCCCGTCGTCTCAGCGTTGTACATGTAGACCGTGCTCTGGCCGGCCTGCGGCAGCAGCGCGATGAAGATGACGATGATGCCGAGGCCGCCGAACCAGTGCGTCATCATGCGCCAGAACAGGATGCTGAACGGCTGCGACTCGATGCTCGTCATGACGGTCGCGCCCGTGCCCGTAAAGCCTGAGATGCTCTCAAAGATGCCGTCGAGGAAGCCCAAAGAGCCGCTCAGAAGATACGGCAGCATGCCGAGGAAGGTCGCGAGCAGCCAGCCGAGGCCCGTGATGGCCGCACCCTCGCGCATCGTCAGCTGCTCATTGCCGGAGCGGCCGTTGACGCGCAGCGCGAGCCCCACGAGCACGCAGATGCAGATGGAGACAGCAAAGGCCGGCGCACTCCTCTCCCAGCCGTAGAGCGCCATGAGAAAGGGGATGCCGAGGATGACGGCCTCCGCCAGGACGAGGCGCCCGAGCACGTAACAGATGATATCCCAGTTCATCCCCTAACCTCCTTTCTATCTGTATCGATTCCCTTACAAAACCAATCACCAATGGCGTCCGACAGAGCGGATGCCTCCGTCGAGCAGCACGAAGAACGAGAAGAGCTCGATACGCCCAATGATCATGATGAAAGCGCAGAAGAGCTCCATCCAGTCGGGCGCCTCCGCAAAGCTCATGATGCCGAAGAGATCTGCCGTCGAGCCTGCGCTCGTCAGGCAGCCCGCCGCAACGCCCATCGCCTGCATGAGGCTGATGCCCGAGAGTGAGATGACGAGCGTAGAGACGATGAAGATGCTCAAAAACAGGAAAAAGAACGACAGGATGCGCCCGACGATCTTCATCGGCACGGGCAGCCCGTCGATCTTGATGCTGACGACCATGTGCGGGTGCAGGGTGTGGCGGACTTCCGTCACGCCCATGCGCATGAGCACGAGCAGGCGCATGACCTTGAGGCCACCGCCCGCGCTGCCGATGCAGCCGCCGACAAAGACGAGCACGAAGAGCACGAGGCGCGAGAAATCCGGCCAGTCCCAGCACGGCGCGGAGACAAAGCCGCCCGTCGACAGGAAGGCCGCCGTCTGGAACAGGCCGTAGCGCAGGCTCTCCGCCGCATCGTAGACACCCGAGCGGCAGAGATTCCAGGCGACGAGCACACCGCTCGCGAGAAAGAGCCCCGCGTAAGCCTGCAGTTCCGTATCGCGCAGCATGAGCCGGAAGCTCAGCCTGTCCCAGACCTTCCAGCAGAGCAGCGGATTGAGGCCCGAGAGCAGCATCGAGATGCCGGCCGCGAGCTCCAGCGCGATGCTGTCATAGGCGATGAAGTACCCCGGGTCAGCCGAGCCGCTCGACGACAGCGTCACCATCGACTGCGTCAGGGCCGCGAAGGGGTCGAGCCCGGCCAGCAGGTAGAGAACAAACGAAAGCCCCGTCAGCGCAGTGTAAACACCGAAGCCCTGACGCGCCGACTCGGCCATCTTGTTCCAGACAGGGCTGAAAAAAATGCTCTGGCGCGCCGACAGCGTCAGGCCGAAACAGCCGCTGACCTGCGGCAGGACGGTCGACAGGATGATGATGAAGTTGAGGCCGCCGAGCCAGTTCATGATGCTGTGCCAGAGGATGAGGCTCCGCGCCATGTCGCTGCGCGCGTAGTCGAGGCACGAGAGCCCCGTCGTCGTGATGGCGGCCACGCTCTCGAAGAACGCGTCGACAGGACTCGTCAGGACGCCCGAGAGCACATAGGGCATCATGCCGAGGACGGAGAGCAGCGGCCAGACGAGCACCATGAAGAGTGCGCCTTCCCAGACATTGATCTGGCGCTTGTGGTCGCGGCCGAGCCAGCCAAAGCCCAGGCCGAGAGCCAGAGAGAGCACGGCCGGCACGAGGAAGGCCCAGCTCTTCGCCTCGTGCCAGATCAGGCTGTCCGCAAACGGCACGAGCAGGGCGAGCCCCACGATAGACGCGACGCCGCCCATGAGCAGCCAGAAGATGTCCAGCTGGCGTTTTCGCTGTTGGAGCTTGATCATCTCATTCCCTGCCCTTGAAATACTGCATGACCTTCTTGGAGAACTGCGTCTGGATGAAGAGGATCGTCCGGTCGCCCGGCTGGAGGACGGTCGCGCCGTTCGGGATGACGGCCTCGCCGTCGCGCACATAGGCGCAGACGAGGCAGGCGCGCGGCAGCTTGGCCTCCATCAGAGGCTTGCCCGCCACAGGCGCGCCTTCCTGCACGATGACCTCGACGGCCTCCGCCTTGGCGCCCTCGAGCAGCGATACCGAGACGACGCCGCCGCGGCGCGCGAAGGCCAGGACCTCGCTCGCCGAGAGCAGGCGGGCCGAGAGAACAATGTCGACACCGACTTTCTCCATGAGCTCCACGTACTCGTTGCGCGCGACGCGCACGACCGTCTTCGTCTTGTTGTGCGACATGTGGCGCGCGAGCAGCGCCAGCATGAGGTTGAGCTTGTCATCCTCCGTCAGGCAGACGACGACGTCCGCCTCCGCCACGCCTTCCTCTGTCAAGAGGTCGATGTCCGTGCCATCGCCGCAGATGGCGATGCCGTCGACGAGCTTGTCCGCCATGAGTCGGCAGCGCTCCGGATCCTTGTCGATGACCTTGACGCGCACGCCCTGCTTCTCGAGCATCGGCGCGAGCGCGCGGCCCGCGCGGCCCGCGCCGATGATGATGACGCGGTGCAGCTTGCGGGCGTCGCGCTGCACGAAGGTCTGGCTGAACTTCTCAATCTCCTCTGGGATGCCGATGAAATAGGCGTTGTCGTGCGGCAGCAGACAGTCGTCGCCATGCGGGATGATCATGCGGTGGTCGCGGAAGATCATGCCGGCCAGCACGCCCTTCGGGAACTCGATGTCCTTCAGGGGGATATTCGCTAGCGGCGACGAGCGACGCACTTTCGTCTCGAACAGCCGGATCTTGCCGTGTGCGAAGTCCTCGACATCGAGCGCAGCCGGTGTCATGAGGATGCGGTTGATCTCGTTGGCGGTGATGAGCTCCGGGTTGAGCATGAGGTCGATGTCGAAATTCTCCTTGAGGTAGTCCTTAGCCTCGCTCATGAACTGCATATCGCGGATGCGCGCAATCGTGTGGCGGATGCCATGCTTCTTCGCGAGGATGCAGGCGACCATGTTGACCTCGTCGCTGGCCGTCACCGCGATGAGGATGTCGGCCCCGCGGATATCGGGGTCATTCATCGTGATGGGGCTCGCACCGTTGGCGAAGATCGTCAGTACATCGAGTGTGTTCTTGACGGCCTCCAACTGGCCTTCATCGTGATCGATGACGATCACGTCGAACTGTTCTTTTGAGAGGAGCGAGGCGATGCTGTAGCCCAGCTTGCCCGCTCCGACCACGACAATACGCAAGACGGCAGCCTCCTATACAAAATTAAATGATACTTTTCATTATACCATCTCCGCCCGTATCCAACAAAATTTTGGGCAAAGAAAAGACAGGGGCCGCTGGCCCCTGTCTCTGACGTGTGATATGTGGGAGGTGTCTTTATTACTCGGTGAAGAGTTCCGTCGAGAGGTAACGGTCGCCCGTATCCGGCAACAGAGCGACGATGTTCTTGCCCTCGAACTCCGGACGCTTGGCGAGCTCGATGGCAGCAGCGAGTGCTGCGCCCGAGGAGATGCCGATGAGCACGCCCTCGACATGGGAGAACTGGCGGCCGTACTTGAAGGCATCCTCATTCGGCACGGCGATGACTTCATCGTAGACCTTCGTGTCGAGCGTCTCCGGCACGAAGCCTGCGCCGATGCCCTGGATCTTGTGCGGGCCTGCCTGGCCCTTCGAGAGGACCGGGCTCGTGGCCGGCTCTACAGCGACGACGCGGATGTCCTTGTCCTGCTTCTTGAGGTAGTGGCCGACGCCCGAGAGAGTGCCGCCCGTGCCGACGCCAGCGATGAAGGCATCGACCTTGCCGTCGAGATCGTTGTAGATCTCCGGGCCCGTCGTCGCCTCATGAGCAGCCGGGTTGGCCGGGTTGGCAAACTGCTCCGGGATGAAAGAGTTCGGCGTCTCTTTGGCGAGTTCCTCAGCCTTGGCGATGGCGCCCTTCATTCCCTTCGAACCGTCCGTCAGGACGATCTTCGCACCGTATGCCTTGAGCAGGTTGCGGCGCTCAACGCTCATCGTCTCCGGCATCGTCAGGATGGCCTTGTAGCCGCGGGCTGCTGCGACGCTGGCGAGGCCAATGCCCGTGTTGCCGGAGGTCGGCTCGATGATCGTAGCGCCCGGCTTCAGTTTGCCGTCTTTCTCGGCCTGCTCGATCATGGCCTTCGCGATGCGGTCCTTGACGGAGCCAGCCGGGTTGAAGTACTCGAGCTTCACGTAGATGTTAGCCTTGATGTCATTGGCCTTGATGAAGTTGTTGGCCTTCAGGAGCGGCGTGCCGCCGATCAGTTCCGTAACGCTGTTGTAGACTTTACCCATGGTGAATACCTCCATTTATATCATGTGCATTTCAGTGCGAGTTAAAACATATATGATTAATATGTTTATATATTAGCACAGCCTCAGCGCCTTGTCAATAGGGATTGACTTTTTCCTGTATTTCTAATATGATATAGCATACAAGAATGACATATATCTTCAATATGATTATTTAGGAATGAGGGAATATCGATGAAGATTTCTGCTAAAGGCCGCTACGGGCTTGCGGCCATGACGTACCTGGCCCGCAATTACGCTTCTGGCTCGCCGGTCACGATCGTCAGTATCTCGGAGAAGCTCGGCATCTCGAAGATCTACCTCGAGCAGGTATTCTCGCTGCTGAAGCGCGCGCGCCTCGTCAATTCCATCAAGGGCAGCCAAGGCGGCTACCAGCTCTCACGCGCGCCGCGCGAGATCACGCCGTACGATATCCTCTCCTCCATCGAACTCTCTCTGATGGAGGAAACGGCGCCCGCCGCCCAGGAGAAGATGCCGGAACTCGACCGCGCACTCGCCGCCTGCGTCTTCACTCCGCTCGACGAAGCCATCCAGAAGACGCTCTCCTCTGTCTCGCTCGACGACATCCTCACGGCCATCGACAAAGAGAAATCGACCGAGAGCCTCATGTATTTCATCTGATTGACAGCATCATAGCATCAAAATGCGGCAGAACTTTGACTATCTCATGGTTCTGCCGCTTCTTTCAAGCGAAAATGTGCCTATTTCGCAATAATTTTTATAGAAAACGTTCTCTATATGGTATTAATTCCATAAAATGAACCATTTTCCCCGCTATAGCCGTAAAATACAGTTTAACATCAGATTCAAACTGTAGTATAATAGCCGTAAGTTGTGAAGGAATACGCCCCTATCCCTATCATCGCTTACAACAGTCCGCAAGTTTTCTGTGCATGGCAGAAGGAGTCGGCCCGCCCGGTTTCCTGCTTTCATGCCGTCGGTTTTGTTGGAGGTGTTTCCCATGATGATCGACAATATCCGCGTTATCATCGAACAGGGTCCCTTCTCCGCGGAAGACGCACAGTATTATATCGAACGTATCAAAGCTACCACGAAATTCACATTGAAAAAGATCACATTCACACGTTCCGATACTTATCTGGATATCCGCTATGCATTTGCAGAGATTCCATTTGAGCGTATCCGCCGAGTCGCATTGGCGGCCCCACCAAAAAAACGTGCTGTAAATAACTGATTCTATCAGTCCTGTTTGCAAGACAGAAAGCCCCGAAGCAGTCCGCTGCTTCGGGGCTTTCTCTATATGCAGTTACGTCTGTCAGGGATTGAAGCGGAAGGCGTCGAGCTCCCAGACGCGGCCCGTGACCGTCTCTAGTGCGGCGTCGGCCTCGATGCGCAGCTCGGGGCGGATGTTCTTCTCGGGGAAGACGAGAAAGCTGGCCACATCCTCACCGTGCTGGAAGAAAGCTTCGACGGCGGCGCGGTCGACGAACATCTGCAACGAGAGCACCTTGTCGACGAACATCTTGAAGCGGCGCACGCCGCGGCCGCCGTTCTTCATGCCCGTGCGGTCGATCGTCATGACCTGCGTCGCGCGGTCGTACGAGAAGACTGTCTTCTCGAGGCCGTAGGCCAGCGTCATCGTGACCTTCTGCGCCTTGCCCAGCGTGATGTCCAAGAGGACTTCCGAGCCGTCGAAGAGGCGCGTGAGAATGCTGCTCTCCATGTCGGCATCGATGTCGATGGCCGTGCTCTCGATGCGCAGGGCCTTGAGCTCAGCGGCCGGGCGCGAAAAGATGTGGCCCTGGCGCAGCGTCAGCACGCGCGGCAGTGTCAGGCTGTACATCCAGCCCTTCTCGCTCGTCGGGTACTCTGCGTCCTTGTCCGGCATGCCCATCCAGCCGAGCAGGATGTGGCGGCCTTCGTGCTGGATGACCTGCGGCGCGTAGAAGTCGAAGCCGTGGTCGAGCTCCTGGAACTTCGTGTGCTGCATCATGTCCATGCTGTCGAGCGACAGGTGACCTGCGATGTAGCCGGCCTGGTAGATGTTCTGGCGGTCGAACTCGCGCGCCTCGAGCCCCTGCGGGCAGAAGATCAGCGCGTCGTAGCTGCCGAAGTGCAGCATGTTCGGGCACTCCCACATGTAGCCGAAGTCCTGGAGGCGCGTCTTGAGCTCGCCGAGATTCTGCCAGCCGTCCTTCGTCTCCTTGTAGATGAGGACCGTGCCGCGCGGCTTCTCCTCGTCCGCCTGCGCGCCGATGACGAAGTAGCGCTTGCCGTGGCGGTGGAAGAGGTACGGGTCGCGGAAGTGGCCCGTGATGCCCTCGGGACTGTCCGGCACGACGATCTCGTCCTTCTCGACATGGCCGTCCGCCTGCAGGGTACCGAGGCGCTGTGCCGGCGTGCGCACGCCGTCATTCTTGGCGTTGCAGGTGTAGAAGACGCGGACCTCGCCCTTCTCCATGAAGCCGCAGCCCGAATAGCAGCCGTCCTTGTCGTGCTCGTCGCTCGGCCAGAGCGAGAGCTCCGGCAGCGAGTAGTGGACGAAGTCGCGCGTCTTCACGTGTGCCCAGCACTTGTTCTTGTGCTCGCAGCCCAGAGGGTTCCACTGGTAGAAGATGTGGTACTCGCCGTTCGCGAACGTCATGCCATTCGGGTCGTTGATGAGGCCGAACGGCATCTCGAGATGGAAGCGGTTGTGCCAGCGGTCCGTCAGGGGGAAGCCGGCCGCCACCTTGGCATCGATGGCCTTCTTATCAAACTTTTCCATAAGGATCTCCCTTCTATACAAACAAGAAAAGGGCTGCCGTAACGGCAGCCCTCATAGAGTTCTTACGCTTCGTCCTCTTTTTCCGGGTTAAACAGCGTGAACGTCAGAGCAAACGCTACGGCGAAACCAACGACATTGACGAGGATGTACTGCGGCAGGTGGTCGAGGTACAGGAGCGTACCCGGCAGCACCGTGATGCCCATGCCCGTGCCGGCAAGGTGCAGGAAGCCGGCAATGCCGCCTGCGCAGGCGCCGCCGACGAGCGCGTAGAGGAACGGCTTCATGAGGCGCAGGTTGATACCGAAGATGACCGGCTCCGTGATGCCGAGGAAGGCCGGCACGATCGAGGAAACGTAGAGAGCGCGCTTCTTCTTGTTCTTTGTGCGGGCTGCGACAGCGGCAGCGGCACCGCCCTGTGCGATGATGGCGCCCGTGATGATGGCGTTGAACGGATCGACGCCCGTCGTGGCGAGGAGCTGGACCTCAAGGGCATTGAAGACGTGGTGGACACCGAAGACGACGATGACCTGATGGACGCCGCCGACGATGAAGCCGCCGATGCCGTACGGCAGAGCGAGGAACGTCTGGATGGCACCAAAGACGGCGAGCTCAATCCAGTGCATGATCGGGCCGACGATGAGGAGGCCGAGGATCATGGAGATGAAGAGCGTCAGGAACGGCGTGACGATGAGGTCGATGACATCCGGGATGAAGGTCTTGAGCCATTTCTGGAGCTTCGCGGCGAAGATGCCGAGGACGAGGGCCGGCAGGACGGAGCCCTGGTAGCCGACGACCGGCACGCTGAGGCCGAAGATGTCCATCATGATTGGCTGTGCCTCACCGGCTGCGATCGCGTAGGCGTTCGGCAGCTGCGGTGCGACGAGCATGAGGCCGAGGACGATGCCGATGACCGGCGTGCCGCCGAAGCGCTTCGTCGTAGACCAGCAGACGAGTGCCGGCAGGAAGGCAAAGGCCGTATCCGTGAGGATCTGGCTCATGCGCAGGACATTGTCACTGAACTGGACGCCGAGGCTCAGGCTGGCACCGCGCAGGCCCATGAAAAGACCTGTCGCGACGAGGACCGGGATGATCGGCACGAAGACGTCGCCGAGCGTGCGGGAGATCTTCTGGGCCATCGACATCTGTGCGTATGCCTCAGCCTTGTTGTTGCTGGCACCGGCGAGGCCCGTGCCGGCGACAAAGGCGTCGAATACCTTGTCGACGAAGCCCGTGCCGAGAATGATCTGGTACTGGGCCGCTGCGAAGAACTGGCCCTTGACGCCGTCGATATTCTCGATGGCCTTCTCATTGAGCTTCGACTTGTCGTTGATGATCAGGCGCAGGCGCGTCGCGCAGTGCTCTGCGCTGCGGACGTTGTCGCGGCCGCCAACGTACTTCCAGATGAGCTTGGCGACGCGCTCTTCCTTCGGGAGGTCGCTGTAGTCCTCTTCCGGCTCTGCAGAAGCCTCTGCAGCGGGGGCTTCCTCTTCAGCCGGCTCTGCCGTGACCGTCGTGATTTCCTTGTCGCCGAGCGCCACGGTGATCTTGTCGTAGTCGAAGGCATTCGTCACGAGAACCGGCGTCGTCGTGTCGTAGCCGGCCGACTTGATGCCCTCCGAGTCGAACTCGAGCAGGAGCTGGCCCTTCTTGATTGCATCGCCCTGCTCGATCTTGGCGTCGAAGTACTTGCCGCCGAGGTTGACCGTGTCGATGCCGACGTGGATCAGGATATCTGCACCATCCTCTGAATGGATGCCGATGGCATGCTTCGTGCCGAAGAGCACGGTGACGGTGCCGTCGACTGGCGAGAAGACCTTGCCCTCCGGATCCTTGACGGCAGCGCCCTTACCCATAGCGCCGCTGGCAAAAGCCGGGTCCTTGACATCTTTCAATTCGATGAGCTGTCCCTTGAGCGGACTGTTCAAGCGAATCTCTTTCATGAAGATTTCCCCCTTTTCTCTTTTCCTCTCATTTCGATTCGATTCCTCTTTATGAGACCGTTTTCATATTCCAAGTGTATAACGAAGACTGCGTTTTGTCAAGCAAAAAAACGTCACTCACGGATCATATCGCGGAACTTCGTGTACTCCTTCTGGAAGTAGAGATTGACCGTGTCGACAGGACCGTTGCGGTGCTTGGCGATGATGACTTCCGTCTGGTTCTTGTGCTCCGTGTCCTTGTCGTAGTAGTCCTCGCGGTAGAGGAACATGACGATATCGGCGTCCTGCTCGAGAGAGCCGGACTCGCGCAGGTCAGAGAGCATCGGGCGCTTGACCTGGCGCGCCTCGACGGAGCGCGAGAGCTGCGAGAGGGCGATGACCGGCACGTTGAGCTCGCGCGCGAGCGCCTTGAGGGAGCGCGAGATCTCGGAGATCTCCTGCTGGCGGTTGTCGCCGTTCTTGCCCGGCCGTCCCTGCATGAGCTGCAGGTAGTCGATGACGATGAGGTCGAGACCGTGCTCCGCCTTGAGGCGGCGCGCCTTTGAGCGCAGGTCCATGATGGTGATGCCCGCTGTGTCGTCGATGTAGATTGGCGCGCGATTGAGCTTGTCGGCGACGGTGACGAGATTCGTCCAGTCCTCGTCGCCGAGCTGCCCCGTGCGTAGGAGCTGCGAGTCAATGCTGCCCTCGGAGCAGAGCATGCGCTGCATGAGCTGCTCCTTGCTCATCTCGAGCGAGAAAAAGGCGACCTTGCCGCCGTGCAGGCCGACGTACGAGGCGATGTTGAGCGTGAAGGCCGTCTTGCCCATTGACGGGCGCGCGGCGACGAGGATGAGGTCGGACGCCTGCAGGCCGCTCGTCAGGCGGTCGAGGTCCTTGAAGCCCGTCGGCAGGCCCGTAATGCCGCCCTTTGACTCGTAGAGCACGTTGATGCGCTCGAACGTGCGCATGAGGATGCTCTTGATCGGCTCGAAGCCGTTGGCCGTCTGCGAGCCTGCCACGGCGAGGATCTTCTGCTCGGCCGCGTCCATGATGTTCTCGACGGGCTGCGAGTCCTCATAGGCGGCGCCGGCGATCTCCGTCGCCGCGTCGATGAGGCGGCGCAACTCGGCCTTCTCCTTGACGATCTTCGCGTGATAGGTGACATTGGCCGCCGTCGGCACGATATTGGCGATCGTCGTGATGAACGGGATGCCGCCGATTTTCTCGAGCTCGCCGTCCTTGCGCAGCTGCTCTGTCAGCGTGACGAGGTCGACTGCCTCATCGTTCTCCGCGAGCTTCAGCATCGCGTCGTAGACGCGGCGGTGCGCCTCGCGGTAGAAGTCCTCCGGCTGCAGGATCTCCTGCGCCTCGATGATCGCCTCTTTCTTGATCATCATCGCGCCGAGCACTGCCTGCTCAGCTTCGATGTTCTGAGGCGGCACACGATCTGGTAGTGCCATCTTCATTCCCCCTCAAAAATCAGCTGGAATGCCTCCTCGGCCGTCTCCACCGCGTGGATGTCGAGCCCTAAGAGGTCTTCTGGGATGTCGCGCTCGTTCTCCTTCGGGATCACGAGCGTCTTGATACCGGCCTGGCGCGCGCCGTACGCCTTCTCAAAGACGCCGCCCACCGGGCGCACGCGGCCCGCGAGCGAGATCTCGCCCGTCACGGCCACATCCTGGCGGATCTTCTTCCCCGTCACGGCGCTGACGATGCAGGCGAGGATGGCCGTGCCGGCGCTCGGCCCGTCGATGTTGCCGCCGCCGATGACGTTGATGTGCACATCGTAGTCGTGGATATCCTTGCCCGTGAGCTGGCGCATGACGGACGCCGCGTTGAAGACGGAGTCCTTGGCCATGCTGCCGGCCGTCTCGTTGAAGCGCACCATGCCCTTGCCCTTCTCTCGCGCAGGGAAGGCCACGGCCTCGATCTCGATGACGGAGCCGAGGAAGCCCGCGACGCCGAGGCCGAAGATGTGGCCCTGCACGGCCGTGTGGCGCGCTTTGCGCGTGACGAACTGATAGAGGCGCGAGACTTGCGCGACCTCGTAGACGGCCTCGCGGCCGATCGTGAGTCCTGCCATCTCTCCATTCGCCTTCTCGAGCGCGAGGCTGTAGGCGTCGGCGAGGATGTTGATGGCCTTGCGCCCCTCCGTCGTGTACTCGGAGATCAGCGCCGCCACGCCCGGCTCGAGCGCGACCTCGAGCTTTGCCGCCGCATTCTGCACGATGGTCTCGATGTGCTTCGGCGTCAGCGGCTCGAAGTAGATCTCGGCGCAGCGCGAGCGCAGGGCGGGGTTGATGTGACCGGCGTCGCGCGTCGTCGCGCCGATCAGCACGAAATCAGCCGGCGCGCCCTCCTCGAAGAGCTTGCGGATGTAGGGCGGCACCTTCGGGTCAGTCGGGTCGTAGTAGGCCGACTCAAAGTAGGCGCGCTTGTCCTCGAGGACCTTCAGGAGCTTGTTCTGCAGCATCTCGTCCATCTCGCCGATCTCGTCGATGAAGAGGATGCCGCCGTGCGCCTCTGTGACGAGGCCCGGCTTCGGTTCAGGGATGCCGCTGTCCGCAAGCGTTCTCTGCGCGCCCTGGTAGATGGGGTCGTGGACAGAGCCCAGGAGCGGATTCGTGATATCGCGCGGGTCCCAGCGCAATGTCGTGCCGTCCGTCTCGACGAACGGCGCATCCTCACGGAACGGCGAAGACGGCTTCTTGCACGCGGCTTCGAGCACGAGGCGCGCGGCCGTCGTCTTGCCGACGCCCGGCGGCCCGTAGAGCAGGAGATGCTGCGGGTACGGCGAGGAGAGCTTGGCGAGCAGTGATTTCACGGCGCGCTCCTGCCCGACGATTTCGCTGAAGTCGCGCGGGCGCAAAAGTTCCATGACCGACTGCGTCAGGTGGATGCTGTCGAGCTGCTCAAGCTTCTTGCGCTTCTCGGCGTCCTGCGGCGATTCCGCATCAGGCTTCTCCTCCTTGATGACCTGCTTGCGGATGTCGTCGACGTAGTCCTGGTGCTCCTGCTCAAGCTTCTCGTTGACCTTCTTCTCGATGCGGTCCTCGATATCCTTGCGCGCGCGCTTCTCGGCGATGCGCTCCGTCAGACGCTGGAGCACCTCTGGCAGGTCCTCCTCGCGCGGGGCGGGATGCAGGAGCGGATCCTCGTCGAGGATGCGCTGCAGGGCCAGCACGCGCTCGCAGCGTCCCGAGGAGCGCAGGAGATTCATCGCGTTCATGCGGCCGGCCTGTATGACGAGCGAATCCGTGCCGATGAGGTCGATGAGCGCCTGGTAGAGCGCGTCGATCTCGCGGTCGATTGGCAGCACCTCCGGCTGCTCCGCGGGCGGCACCACTTCCTTCTGCTCATCGCGGTGAAAAAAACGATTGAAAAAGGACATATTCCCTCCTCTGTCTGCTATCTGGAATCAAAAAGCCCCCTCTTGCGAGGAGGCTTCTTCTGTGTCAATCACTCTGCGACGACGCTGACCTTGATCTTGCTCGTGACAGACGGATGAACCTTGATGACCGCCTCATAGACGCCGGTGCCCGTCACTTCACCCTGGATGGTGATCTTGCGCTTGTCGATGTCGATGTGCTGCTTCTTGAGCGCATCCGAGACATCCTTGCCCGTCACGCTGCCGAAGAGCTTGCCTCCGTCGCCGATGCGGACCGGGATCTTGACCTCGACCTTCTCGAGCTGCTTGGCCATGAGCTTGGCCTCGTCAGCTGCCATGGCCTCCTTGCGAGCCTTGGAGCCTGCCTGGGCATTGGCTACATTGAGGTTCTGCGACGTGGCCGGCACTGCTGCCTTGCGCGGCAGCAGGAAGTTGCGGCCGTAGCCCTCCGATACCTCTACGATATCGCCTTTCTTGCCGAGTTTCTTAACGTCCTGCTGTAAGATTACTTTCATCTTGATCATTCTCCTCTATGTACTTCTTGGCAATCTCGATTGCCTGTTGTTTGATATCTTCTACATCGCCGCCCTTGACCTGAGCGCCGGCGACGTTCTGGTGGCCGCCGCCGCCGAAGGCCTCCATGATGACCTGGACATTGAGCTCGCCCGTCGAGCGCGCGCTGATGCCCACCGTGTCCTCCGTGAGCTGGAAGACGACGATGCTCATGCGCACGTTCTCGATGCGCAGCAGCGAGTCCGCGACCTGCGCCGCGATGACCTGGCCATTCGAGATGAGCTCGGGGCATGTCGAGACGATGAGGCCGCCCTCGTAGAATTCCGACCGGGCCTCCGCCTTCGCGAGTGCGACGGTCGTCTCATAGTCCGTGCGGAAGAGGTGGCGGACCATGACGGGGTCGGCACCGCTTCGACGCAGGTAGGCCGCGGCGTCGAAGGTGCGCACGCCCGTCTGCACGGCGAAGTTCTTCGTGTCGACGACGATGCCGGAGTAGAGCGCTGTCGCCTCGACGCGCGAGAGCACGAGGTCGTCGCCGAAGTACATCAAGAGCTCTGTGACGAGCTCGCTCGACGAGCTCGAAGCCGGCTCGATGTAGACGAGCAGCGGGTTCTTGATGAAGTGCTCGCTGCGGCGGTGGTGGTCGATGACGATGACGCGCGGGATGCGCTCCAAGAGCGCCGGCGCCGCGACGAGGTGCGGGATGTGCGTGTCGACGACGACGAGCACGGGATTGAGTGCCGTCGTGCCCACGAGATCATCCGCGTGCACGATGATGTCCCGGTATTCCTCGTTGTCCTTGAGGATGTCCTCGAACTTGCCGATGCCCTCGTTCATGTCAGACAGCACGATCTTGACGGGCTTGCCGAGCTGGCGGGCCATCTTGGCCACGCCCATCGAGGCGCCGAAGCAGTCGAAGTCCTCGTTATGGTGGCCCATGACGTAGACGGCATCGGCCCCCTCCATGATCTCGCGGATGGCGTGCGCGACGACGCGCGCCTTGACGCGTGTGTGCTTCTCCACAGCCTTGGCGCGGCCGCCGAAGAACTGCGTCTTGCCGCCGATCTGCACGGCGACCTGGTCGCCGCCGCGGCCGAGCGCGAGGTCGAGCCCCGCCTGGGCCTGCGTGCCGAGGTCGGCCATGCTCTGGCAGTCCGCCACCGCCACGCCCATCGAAAGCGTGACGGGCAGGCGGTTCGCGCTGTGGAGCTGCCGGACCTTGTCGAGGATGTCGAAGCGAGCCGCGATGGCCTTGTCGAGCCCCTTGCGCTCGAGGATGACGACGTAGAGGTCATCTGACACGCGCCGCATGAAGCCGCCGAGGCTCTTCATCCAGGTGTCGAGCTGCTGGTTGACCGAGAGCAGGAGCGCCGTGCGAGCCGCCTCGTCGAGCCCCTGGATGACCTCATCGTAGTTGTCGATCTGGATGTAGGCGAGAACGGTGCGGCTGAGCTTGTACGAGCTGCGCAGCGTCTCGAAGCCCGTGATATCCTGCACGTAGAGCGCCATCAAGGGCGCCTGGTGCGGCGGCACGGGCACAGGCCGGTAGCGGACCTGATAGTAGCGGTCCTCGTTGGCAAAGACGTACTCGCCGACCGTGCCCCAGACGGGACCGATGATGACGGCGGGCCAGATATCCTTGACATCCGTGTCCTGCTCCGGCTTCTTGCCGGCGTACTCCGCCATGCGCTCATTGCACCACTGGATGCGCCCCTCCTGATTGACGATCAGGATGCCCTGCGGCAGGTCCTCGATGGCGTAGTTCATCATCTCATTGAGGTTGCGCACGACATTGCGGCAGTAGCGCTCAAAGCGGCGCGACCTGTCGTGGCAGCGCTCCTTCACGAAGAACGCAAGGCAGAGCCAGATGACAAAGGCGATCGCAGCGATGAAATAGTTGTAGCAAGACAGGATGCCGATGAGCATCAGTATTACGAACAGATGTATCGAAAGATCGATCCATGCCGAGAGATTCCGCGGCATTGTTTCACCTCATTCCCAAGTATGCGGATATGCCTGCTGTCAGCTCTTCTTCTGGCCGAAGCGGCGCCGATAGTCGAACAGCATATCGAAAAGGCCCGTGAAGGCCAGGATCTGCATGAGGACACCGCCCAGCAGCACGAAAGCGTAGAGGCAGATGCGCATGACCTTGCCCACGCGGAAGCGGTCCATCACATAGCTCATCAGCGAGAGCCCCTGGATGACACCGGCGCCCATCGCCACCATGTTGAGGTTAAAGGCCGCCTGGTAGAGCGGCTGGATCTCGCGCGAGCCGCCCCAGTAGATGCCGACGAGCGCGAAGCCGAGCAGGTACAGGAAGAACTGTGGCAAACGCCACTCCGCAAAGGGCGGCAGCTGCGGCACTGACTCGCCGAGCCGGCGCAGCACGCGACTGCCGACGATGTAGGCGACGGCCGCGTCGAGCAGGCCCATGACGCCGACGACGAACGGCAGCAGCAGATTGAGGTATGTCAGCGCCTCCTGCACCTGCGCGCGGCTCGCCTCGATGGCTGCCTTGTCCATGCCCATCTGCTCATAGACAGCAAACGTCTCGTCAAAGCTCTGCTGCATGACGTCCATCTGCATGTTGAGCGGGTTGACCGATGTCAAGAGAAACAGCAGTCCGAACGTCAGGAGCTTGCCGGCGACCGACGCGACGAGCGTCGTGCCGAAGGCCTGCGCGCCGGACCATCTGCGCCGGAAGGCGTAGCCGAGCACGAGGCCAGTCGGCCCGAAGGACAGGACCATGCGCAGCGAGATGGTCGGCTCGATGAACAGCGCCATGATGACACCCGAGACGAGGACGGCCATCGCGCCCCAGCGCAGGCCGTGGCGCACGACGAGCACGGTGACTGGAATGGCCCAGACGAGCGAGGCCACGACACCGACCACGGGCAGGTAGACTGCCGCGAGGGCCAGGATGACCGTCAGCGCCGACAAGAGACCACTCTCTGTGAGCGGCGTGATTCTATGTGAAGTCATGTCTTCATCCTTTCAAAACTAAGACTATTCTTCATTATATCAGAAGAACCGGTTCCTGTCTTGCCAGCAGGTACTAAAGCATCTGCCCCTAGCAAAAAGGCCCCGCGCTGCTGCGCGAGGTCTTTCCATAGCAATATACTGCTTTGACCGGTCACTGTGCCTGCGTTGTCACGACGCCGTAGAGCGTCGTATCGGCCTTTGTCTGGATGTAGAGCTCCGTGCCGGCCGGCAGGCGGACATCCTTGCCGTGCACGAAGGCACCGGCCACGATGCCGACAGGACCGAGGACGGCGATGCCCGCGAGGCTTGCACCGGCGGCCATCGCGAGGCTCTTCATCTCTTTCTTGGCCGCTTCGCCGACGTGCGTGTCGACGTAAGTGCCATCAATCGACTTCGTCTTGTTGAAGTCGATGTTGACCTCTGCATTGCGGCCGAAGTTGCGCGCCTGCTTGACCTTCGTCACCGTGCCCTCGCCCGGCAGCCCCTTGGCGAAGACGAGCTTACCGTTGACGATGACATCGTCCGCGACCTTGTAGCGGATCGTGTCGCCAACCTTGAGGTTATCTGAGTCGACCGGCGTGACGAGCGCAATCTTGACGAGCGTATCAGCCGGCACGCGCACCTGGTCGAGCGGCAGGACGGCCGTACCGAACGATGCCTTCGAGAGCGCCGTGAGGCGCTGCTTGTAGGTGCCCGTCCCCGTCTTGCCCATCATGCTCATCTCGAGGTCCGCCATGCGGGAATCGACAGGCTCCATGCTGACCTCGTGGCCGATATTCCACTCGACGGCATTGAGGTCGGCGAGCAGCGACGGCTTCGTGCTGTTCGTGTAGACTTCGTTGTAGATAGCGTTGACGCGCGCCATCATGCTGCCGCTGCGGTGCGAGCCGTCGTAGTCCTTCTCGATCTTGTTGATGCGGTCGACGAGCGCGCCCGTCTGGATGGTACCGTATGTGTCCTTCTCGATCGCGCCGAGTTTGTCCTGGACCGTCTCCGGTGTCGCGGCCGCCGTGATGCCCATCGACGAGACGAAGAATACAGCGCTCATGACGGCGCTGACGAGCTTGCGGAATTTCATGTATCGTTCCCCCTTGACCCGTATTGTCGGGATTCTCCCGGCATTCTGTCTTTGAATGTTGCCTATGTCTATTATTTTGGCATAGATCCTTGGAAATAGCAAGGAAAGCCGCTCATCTTTTTGGGTGGGCGCCCTCGGCCTGCGATTCCTCGTAGAGGCTGACCTTCGTCTCGACGTCATGGTAGCCGGCCGGCTCCGGGTGGATCATGATGTCGAACGTGCCGAGCTCCTCGCGGATGAGCTGCTCGAGTTCATCGCAGATTGCGTGGACCTGTGAGAGATGCATGTTCCCGTCGAACAGCACGTGCACGTCCAGGAGCTTGTAGGAGCCCGAACGGCGCGTCCTGAGGCAGTGGCAGCCCTTGACTTCGGGCACGCTCTCGATGATCTTGCGGATGCGCTGCTCCTCTGTCTCCGGCAGGCTCGCATCCGTCAGCTGCATCGTCGAATCGACAATCATGCGCCAGCCCGCGCGGAAGATGATGCCGGCGACGAAGATGGCGATGACCGGATCGAGCCAGGCCCAGCCCGTGACCTGCATGAGCACGAGGCCCGTCAGGACGCCGACGGACGTCCAGATGTCCGCGCGCAGGTGTAGGCCGTCGGCCTCGAGTGCCTGCGAGCCCGTCTTCTTCGCCACGACAATGAGGCGGTGCGAGACGAAGAAGTTGATGACGATCGAGATGACCATGATCGCGATGCCGTAGCTCAAGAACTCCGGCACGGCCGACGCATGGAACTTGTCCACGGCCTCGTAGACAATGCCGAGCGCGGCCGCCACGATGAGCACAGCCTCGACGGCTGCCGAAAGGTTCTCGTACTTGCCGTGGCCATAGTCGTGCTCCACGTCAGGCGGCGTCACCGACTTGCGCACGGCCCAGAAGGCGATGAGCGCGGCGATGAGATCGACGCCTGAATGGAGCGCCTCCGAGATCAGGCTGACCGCGCCGATGTAGATGCCGACGATGAGTTTGAGGACGACGAGCGTCGTATTCGAGATGATGGACAAGTAAGCTGTCCGCTGCTTCAAGGCAGCATTCCTTGACATGAATATGCCCCCTAAAAAAATCGTTGTGGTATTCCGAGAAAAAGCTGGACAAAGCAGATCTGCCCCGCTATAATGAGTCTGTCGAGCAATCGACATACTCAAAAGCACTTATATTTCATATTGTTTCTTGCTTTTTGGACACGCGAGTGTCTCTTTTTTTTGCCGTTTTTGCAGAAAGAGCCTGCCCCCTGAGGGGCAAGCTCTTTTTATTTCCCTGTCATTCACTGCCTGAAGCATTCGCTGTCATGACGAACTGCACGATCTCATTCATCGGGGAGGTCACGAGGTAGGGCCTCGCTGGCTCTGCCTGGTCGCTCGACTGGAGGACGTCCTTCGTGTCGTAGCGCTGCACCTCCGAGGCGAAGATCTGATATGTCCTCTTCGCGGGGTCGAACTGCATCAGGTAGATGTAGCGGCGGTTGAGGTCGGCCCGTATGACGGCGACGCGCGCCGTCCAGAGCGTCTTCTGCACGTCGTTCTCTACGACCTGATCCGAGGAGATCGAATCCGTGTCGACGTAATACCCCGTCGAGCCATTCGCATCGACAAACTGCATGTTCTCGGCGTAGGCGCGGCTCATGAACACCATCAGGCAGACGGCCAGCAGACAACCGATCTTGCGGATTCCCATCCCTTCATCGTCCTTTCTTCATCCCCATCACGGAGACCTCTTGCAAGCAGGATTCACTATCTCTCTTATTATAGGAAAATCCGCCTGCATCGTCAAGCACTCTGGATTGCGTCAGCAGATGCGCGGCACGAGGTTGCCGAGCGGCATATCGACGATGCGGATACCGCCGATGGCCGTGCGCAGGCCGACCTGGCCCGGCGCCTCGGCCGTGACCTCGCCGATGAGGCAGGCGTCCTTGCCATAGGGGTTCTCGCGCATGACGGCGAGGACCTCATCGGCCTCCTCCGCCGGCACGAAGGCAATGCACTTGCCCTCGTTGGCGAGGTAGAGCGGATCAAAGCCCAGGATGTCGCAGACACCGCGGACCTCCTCGCGGATGGGCAGCGCGTCCTCGTCGATGAGGACGCCGCAGTGCGAGGCCTCAGCGATCTCGTTGAGCACGGCCGCCACGCCGCCGCGCGTCGGATCGCGCAGCACGGCGATGTCCGGCGCGGCTTCGAGCATGGCGCGCGTCAGCGAATTCAAGGGCGCGCAGTCCGTCTTGATGGTATCCGGCAGCTCGAGGCCGTGACGGCCGGCGAGCACTGTCGCCGCGTGGTCGCCGATGAAACCGGAGAGCAGGACCTTCATGCCGGGCTTCACGTGATGCGGCGAGATGGAAGTGCCCGGGATGATGTCACCGATGCCGGCCGTGTTGATGAAGATGCCGTCGGCCTTGCCGCGCTCGACGACCTTCGTGTCACCCGTGACAATCGCGACGCCGGCCTCCTCGGCCATCTCGCGCATCGTGTGCGCTATCCTACGCAGGTCCTCGATGAGGAAGCCCTCCTCGAGGATCATGCCGACCGAGATGTAGCGCGGCACAGCGCCCGTCATCGAGAGGTCGTTGACCGTGCCGCAGATGGCCAGCTTGCCGATATTGCCGCCGTTGAAGAACAGCGGCTGCACGACGTAAGAATCCGTCGTGAAGGCGACCTTGCCGCTCATCGCCACGGTCGCGCCATCGTGCAGTTCATTGAGGTACGGGTTTGAGAACTCCGGCAGGATGACCTCCTGCATGAGTTCCTGACTCATTTTGCCACCGGCGCCGTGCGCCATCGTAATGCGTTCATCTGCCATATGAAAATCTCCCCTGACCGTATTTATACCAAGCAGCGCAGACACCCTCGACCGATACCATGCAGGGGCCGATGGCGTGCGTCGGCACGCATGCCTTGCCGAAGAGCGGGCATTCCTTCGGCGTCACGATGCCGCGCAGCACCTCGCCGCAGCGGCAGCCCGGCTTGTTTTTGCCCATCGGCACGTCGAGCGGCAGCAGCCGCTCGATGTCGTAATCTTTGAAGGGCTCGCACATGCGCAGGCCTGACAGCGGGATGACACCGATGCCGCGCCAGGCCGCGTCAGCCGGCTCGTAGACGAGGTCCGTCGCGTGCTTGGCAGCGGGGCTGCCACCCGCGTGCACGACACTGCCGTACTCGTTCTCGATGCGCGCCGCGCCCTCCGTCACCTGCTTCATCAGGCGGTAGAGCGAGCGCAGGATCTGCAGCGGCTCGAAGCCCGTGACAACGCCCGGCATGTGATATTCCTCGGTGAGGAACTGGAAGACCTCTGTGCCCGTGATGACGGAAACGTGACCCGGCAGGATGAAGCCGTCGACGCGGACATCGGGGTCATCGAGCAGCGCACGCAGTGCCGGCGGCACGAGCTTCTGGGCTGACAGCATGTAGAGGTTGACGATGCCCTGCTGCTTGGCAGCCAGCACCGTCGCAGCAGCCGTCGGCGCCGTCGTCTCGAAGCCGACGGCGAGGAAGATGACTTTCTTTTCGGGATTGTCCTTCGCCACCTGGATGCTGTCGAGCGGCGAGTAGACGATGCGGATGTCCGCTCCCTCTGCCTTGGCCTCCATGAGGCTCGACTTCGAGCCCGGCACCTTGAGCATGTCGCCGAACGTCGTGATGATGGTATCCGAGCGCTTGGCGTAGGCGATGGCCTTGTCCATGTAGTCGTCCGGCGTCACGCAGACGGGGCAGCCAGGGCCCGAGACAAGCTCGACATTCTCAGGGAGCATCTGGCGCAGGCCCGCGCGGAAGATTGCTACCGTGTGCGTGCCGCAGACTTCCATGAAGCGCAGCTTGTGATCTGCGCCCTCAGCCATGCGGCCAATCTCTGCGACGAGGCGCTTGGCGAGCTCGCGCTCTTCTTCTTTTGTCATAGCTGTCATATCTCCGTGCCACCTGCTTCTTCTGCGATGCCGGTGACCGTGCGCGGCGCGCCGTTCATCTCGGCGAGCAGTGCGTTCGTCTCGGCGACTTCTTCTTCCGTGACCTTCTGGATGGCAAAGCCGGCATGCACGAGCACATAGTCGCCGACCTGCGTCTCCGGCAGCAGCATCAGGCTGATATCGCGCGTCACGCCCGAGATATCTACCTTGCCCACTGCGTCATGGATCTCCTTCACCTTAGCAGGAACTGCCAAACACATATCGTTACCTCCATCTCATTTCATCTCTTCGCGGACACATTCCTCGGCGACGACACCGTAGTCGAGCGAGCGGCCCGCTTCTTTCTCGTTCGCCTCGATGCCCCACTCCTTGAGCACATCGATGGCCTCCTGCGCGATGAGCGGCAGGAGTTTTTTCATCTCAGGGCTGAGCTCCACACCCGCCTCGAGGTCATACGGCTGTGCGCCGAGCACGACGACCTCGGGGATCTTGCGGCCCGTGACCGTCAGGAGCGCTAGGACGTCCTGGATGCCGACCTCATGCGCGCTGAGCTTGTCCTGGAAGTGCGCCATGATATCGTCGTTGTGGAAGTAGAAGCGCGTGCCGGGCGCCTGCCCGCCGTTTATGGAGTCGATGACGAGCAGCTTCTTCGTGCCCGTCACGTACTGCGTGAGCTCGATGCCGAGCGTGCCGCCGTCGATGACCTGCACCGACTCGGGGAAGTCGTAGTGCGCATCGAGGTATTCTGCGACGCGCACGCCGAAGCCCTCGTCGCGCAGGATGACATTGCCGACGCCGAGGATCGTGACCTCAGCCGGATGGAGCACATCGTCCATGCGCGGGTCCACCGCGCTGCCATTGCCAAATACGTCTGCCATGTCATTCGCCTTTCTGCTTCGCCGCGACGCGGTCCATCAGCCACTGGCACCAGGCATCGAGTCCCTGGTCCTTCGTGCACGAGACCTCGATGACATCCATGCCCGGATGGAGCGTCGTGATGTCCTCCTTGGCCGCCGCCATGTCGAAGTTGCAGTAAGGCAAGAGGTCTGCCTTGTTGAGCAGCGCAATGGCCGACTCCTTGAAGATCAGCGGGTACTTCATCGGCTTATCGTCGCCCTCCGTAATGGAGAGCACGACGCCCTTGTCGTCCTCGCCGACAGCGAATTCTGCCGGGCAGACGAGATTGCCGACGTTCTCGACGACGAGCAGGTCGAGGTCATCGAGGTCGAGCTTCTGCGCGACCTTCTGGACCATCGGCGCGTCGAGGTGGCAGCCTCCAGCCGTGTTGATCTGGATGACCGGCACGCCGTGCTTCTCGATGCGGTCCGCATCCTTGCTCGTGAAGAGGTCGCCCTCGATGACAGCCATCTTGAGCTTGTCCTTGAGCTTCTCCATCGTCTTCTCGAGCACAGACGTCTTGCCGGCGCCCGGCGAGCCCATGAGGTTGATGACGTACACATTCTTCTCCGCAAACAGCGCCTGGTTCTCAGCCGCCACGCGGTCATTCTCACCTAAGATATTCTTCATGACCTGGATCTCAGCCATTCAATCCACCTCCAGATATTCTACCTGCATCTCGCGTCCCGATACGATCTTGAGGACGCCGTCCTTGCACTCCGGGCACCAGAAATCGTAGTGCTCGATGCGGAAGTCCTTCCCGCACTTCGTGCAGCGGCCGACGAGCGGCACGTGCTTGACCTTGATCTCGGCCCCCTCCGCGAGCGTCCCCTTCGCAATCATATCGAACGAGAACGTCAGGGAGTCGACGACGACGCCCGACATATCCCCGATCAAGAGGCCAATCTCGCGGATGCACTTCGCATCGTTCTGCTTTGCGTAGTCGAGAGCAATGTCGAGCACGCCCTCGGCAATCGCCATTTCATGCATGATACTCCTCCATCAAAAAACGCCTTCCCCGCCATCTTACCTGACAGCCGGGAAGGCGTTCCATCAAATCACCGGTCGATTATAACGCGGCTTCGAGATTACGTGCCTGCAGGACACCGAGGATGTCCATGAGCTTCGTCTTTGCGGGACTGTAATCCACCGTCGTCTCACCGTCGTGCGCATGGATGTGGACGAAGAGCACGCCCGGCAGGCCGAGCAGCGCCTTCTCTACTTCCTTCGCACTCTCTTCCGTATAGCCTTTGACTGTGAACTGGAGACGCGTATTGCCGTTCGTCTCGCCGCAGCCACATTCTTTACACATTGCTACAGTACTCCTTTGTCAATCCTTCTTCTTGGACTTCGGGCCTTCCTCATTGATCTCCGGGGCATCGAGCGGTACGTGCTCGAGGAACTTCACGCCGGAGAACATCGAGGATGCCTCGCCCTCTGCTTCCATGAGATCTGCGCGCAGGACCATGTAGACATGGCCGATGGCGAAGACGATGATGAGCCAGGCAACGATGTGGTGCACCCAGTGCGTGACCATCTCGCCGCCGAGCACGACATTGACCCAGCCAAAGAGCATGCCGCCGATGTTGTTCGGCTCCGTCATGTAGTACATGGCAAAGCCCGTGAGGATCTCGATGAGAACCATCACGTAGAGGCCGACGTACGACGTGCGTGCCAGCGGGTTGCGCAGGTACGGGTCGTGGCCCGGCTTCAGCAGCATGTAGTGCAGGGCGACGTCAATCGTATCGCGGTAGAAGTGGCCCTTCCAGACGCGCGGGAAGAGACGGTCACCCGGATAGCGGATGTAGCCGTAGATGCGCAGGATAAACGCTGCGCAGAACGTAAAGGCCGCGATGAAGTGTATATTCCTTACCCAGTCCATGGACATGGATGTGTACGTCGGCTCAATGCCCATCACAGTCACCGGCTTCGTGATCAGAAGGCCGGTGATGAACAGCGTGACAATCGACAGCACCATGATCCAATGGAAGATCCGCAGAAACGGACTGAACAGGTAGTAGACTTTCCGTTTTTCTTCTTTCATTCTACTATTCCTTTCCTTTCCACCAGGACCCCGGCTCACTTCTCAACGCGCGTGCCAGAGTACGGGTCCGTCGTGATGACATTGATCTTCTCGCCCTTCGCATTGAACATGTGCGTAGCGCAGGCCATGCACGGGTCAAAGGAGCGGACAACCTTGACGATCTCAAGCGGCTTGTCTGCGATCTTGACCTGCGTGTCCATCATGGCCTTCTCGTAAGCGCCGTGGCCAGCTTCGTCGTCGCGCGGGCATGCATTCCAGGTCGTCGGGACGACAGCCTGATAGTTGTCCGTCTTGCCGTCCTTGATGACGATGTAATGCGAGAGCGCACCGCGCGGAGCCTCGTAGAGGCCGACGCCCTTAGCCGTCTTCGGCCACGTCGACGGATCCCACTTCTCCATGTTGGCCGTCTTCGTGTCGCCCGACTTGATGTTGGCGATGAGCTTGTCGAAGAAGAACTTGTTGATCTCTGCATTGAGCTGGCAGTCGAGACCGCGGGCAGCCGTGCGGCCGACCATCGTCGGGAGCCAGACCTCCGGTGCGAGGCCGAGGACCTTCGATACGGCGTCGATCTGATCGAGCATCATCTTCTCAGCCCAGGTCGGCTCGCCGAGCATGCCCTTCTTGGCCTTCGTGTAGATGATGATGTAACGTGCCAGAGGACCGACCTCGCAGAGCTTGCCGCGCCATTTCGGCGTCTTGAGCCAGGAGTACTTGCCCTGTTCGTTGAGTGCCTTCCAGTCCGTCGGCGTGCCTTCCTTCGGTGCCGTGAACTTCGGTGCCGTCACGCCGTCCCACGGGTTGCGGTCGTGCTCACCGTCTGCCGGGTACTCATACCACGAATGCTCGACGCCTTCCGTGAAGACTTCCGGCTGCGTGAGATCTTCTGCGTCGATCTCATAGACCTTCGCTGCATCGATGCCCTTGCCAAAGTCCTCGACAACGCCGTTCGTGCGGACCAGCAGGTTCTTGAAGAAGTCGCCGTTTGCCGTGCCGGAGAACGGCTCAATCGGGTAGGAGCCGTAGCCGAGCACGCGCTCCTTGGCGAGTCCGCCGCCGTCTACGCGGCCAGCCTTGACATAGGCAGCGCCGATGGCGAGGACGTCGGGGATGTAGAAGTTGTTGACGAGCGTGCGACCGAGGTTGATGGCGCGGTCGACGATGCCGAGGCGGGCCGTGTTGACCGGCGCGTTGCCATCTTCCAGCGAGATGGAGCACGGCATGCCGCCGACGCAGTAATGCGGATGCGGGTTCTTGCCGCCGAAGATGACCTGCGGCGTGACGAGATCGCGGTGCTTGTCGAGCATCTCGAGGTAATGTGCAATCGCCATGAGATGAACCTCAGGCGGCAGCAGCTTGTAATCCGGATGATCCCACCAGTTGGCCGAGAAGATGCCGAGCTGGCCGCTCTCGACGATGGCCTGGACCTTGTTCTTGATCTCAGCGAAGTACTGCGGCGTAGCAGCTGGGAACGCATGGTCGTATGCTTCCGTCACCGAGGTGCCCGGTGCGCTGAACGGCAGCTTGTAGGCATTGAGCGCTGCGACCTGCAGGTTGGCCGTCGCGACAGGGTCAGCGGCGAGCGCCTCGACCGGGCTGACCCAGTCGAGTGCATGCAGGTGGTAGAAGTGGACGATGTGGTCCTGTACTGTCAGCGTCGCAGCCATGATGTTGCGGATGTAGTTGGCGTTCTTCGGGATCTTGATGCCGAGCGCATCCTCGACAGCGCGCAGGGAGCCCAGGGCGTGTGCACTCGTGCAGACGCCGCAGATGCGCTGGATGTATGCCCAGGCATCACGCGGGTCGCGGTCCTTCATGACGAGCTCGAGGCCGCGCCATGCCGTACCAGACGAAAGCGCGTCCGTTACCTTGCCCGAACCTTCATCGACCTGCACCTCAACGCGCAGATGGCCTTCAATTCTTGTGATTGGATCTACTACTACGTGTTTCATTTATTCACCTGCTCCCCGTTCTCTTCCTGCTCTTTCGCTGCATCGCGTTTCTTCTTCTGGATGACGCTGGCTGCGCCGTGTGCTGCGACACCGACAGCCGTGACGCCGGCGATGGCTGCGCCGATCTTATCGACGTCGCCGATCGGCTGGCCGAACTTCGGCAGGCGCTCGCTCATCTTACCTTCATCCCAGAAATGCGCATTCGAGCAGCCGATGCACGGTGCACCGGACTGGATCGGATAGCTCATGCCCTGGAACCAGCGCATGTTGCCGCAGGAGTTGTACGTCTCCGGGCCGCGGCAGCCGAGCTTGTAGAGGCACCAGCCTGCCTTCGAGCCTTCATCGTCGTAGCTCTCAGCGAACATGCCGGCATCGAAGAACGGACGGCGGTAGCACGTATCATGGATGCGGTTGCCGTAGAACTGCTTCGGACGACCCTCGCCATCGAGCGGCGGTACCGTGCCGAAGAGAGCGACGTGCATGATGACACCCGTCATGACTTCCGGGATCGGCGGGCAGCCCGGCACATTGACGACCGGCGTCTTGCCCGTGAAGTTCGTGATGCCCGAAGAACCCGTCGGGTTCGGGTTGGCGGCCTGGATGCCGCCCGAAACAGCGCAGGTGCCGTAAGCGATGACAGCTGCGGCATTCTCAGCAGCGCGCTGCAGCGTATGCGTGAACGGATGACCGCCGCTCATGCAGTAGACGCCGTTGTCCTTCGTGCAGGCAGCGCCTTCGACGGCCAGGATGTACTGGCCCTTGTACTTCTGGATGGTTTCCTCGAGATGGGCCTCGAACGGCTCGCCGCTGGCAGCGGAAAGCAGATGATCGTATTCGAGTGCGACCTGGCTCAGGATGACATCCGAAGCGTACGGAGAACCGGAACGGATGAAGGACTCATCGCAGCCCGTGCATTCGTGTCCGTGAATCCAGATGACGACTGGAAGCGGCTTCTTCTCGGCAGCCTCGACGACCTTCTCGAGCTTGTCCGTGCTCAGGCCCATCAGAGATGTCAGTGCAACGCAGCCCTTGACGAAGCTGCGGCGGCTCATGCCTTTTCTGAGATATACATCCCACATACTCTCCCGTTTGTCCACTTTGTTACCTCCTCATGTAATCCTTGCGGATCGTGTGCGACTCCTTTGGCAACGGCGGCTCGTTTCCGTTACAGGCAGAAGGCAGACGCGTTATTGTGGCTTCTCATTTCATTATACGCTGAATAGAGTAAAATATCTATATCTATTCTCCTATCAATTCATTATAAATTTTATTGATGATTGGAATACAATAGATTGAATAAATAAAGAAATAAATAGAGATTATCCAACGTATAATTACTGGGTCGACTACGTTTTTGTTCGCTGTAAAAAGGCAGATTTCCTGCTGTTTATTCTTGATTCTTCTACCTTTACCATTCCTTTTCAGAATCGATGTGATATATATTTCGAATCATCATAAAAAAACTTGAAATATGGAATAAAACGCGCTATACTGGAATACGTCTTGGGGACGTAGCTCAGCTGGGAGAGCGTTCGGTTCGCATCCGAGAGGTCGAGGGTTCAATCCCCTTCGTCTCCACCAAGTAGAATATCGAGCAGGCATATGCCTGCTTTTTTTGTGCCCTGCATTATATGTAACTATTGACTTTACAATTAGCACGTGCTATGCTTGACTCAGTAAGGATTTGACAGAACCTTTTAGCATTTACCATTCAGAAAGGATGATCATCATGACGAAGAAAGAAGTATTGCAGCATGTACAGGGCGTCATCGACGCGCCGAGCGCCTACGCAGGTCTCAAGGAAGTCGCCAAGGACTACCTCGCTTCTGTCGGCAAGGCAGACGAGAAGGAAAAGGCAGAGAAGCTCATCGCCGCCCTGAAGGAATGCGTCGAGGGCATCGACGACGTCCTGCCGTTCTTCGCCTCCGACAAGGCAAAAGAGCTCTTCGGCGAGGAGCAGGCAGCCGCCCTGCTCAAGAAGGGCCAGGAAGTCAAGGCCGCCGGCGGCGACACCTGCTTCTGCCCGGCCTGCACCAACGGCAAATTCGTGCTCGACCATCAGGATTTGCTGCTGAAGTAATTTGAAGTCAGGAGTTATTTAAGGGGAAGCGCAACGAAGAAGGGTGTGGGTTTACATCGTTCAAGGGGAGGGGGCATGTATTTCGGCTTCGTCGCTCCGTTAAATGCGCCCCATGACAGGATGCCAATGTCAAGCTGTTTCGCCGCCTACCGCGGCGCTTTGACATCGGCTTATTAAGAGACTGACGGAGTGGGGCGCAGCCCTGCGGGCGGTCACTTCGCTCCTGCAGGCGAAATACATGCCCCCTCCCTCAGATATGCTTCGGGAACGAGACGTACCTAGGACAGGTTCTCGGCACCCTCGCCCCCTTGCAAAACTTCCTAACACTGCCCTAACAACGTCCCACACGCCCCACAACTTCACATGCAAAAAAGCTGCTGCACCATCGGGTGCAGCAGCTTTTTTATGCTTATTATGAGTTTGTCAGTCCTTGAAGACGCTCATGTCGAGGCTCGTAAAGCCCTGGAGGAATTCCTGGACTTTTGCGGCAATCTCGGCGACGCCGCCCTTCTTGCGGCTCTCGATGTTGAGCGGCATCTGCGGGTCGTGCAGGCTCATGCGCAGCAGGGCCCAGCCATTCGGGAAGACGAGGCGCACGCCTTCGTACGACGGCTTGGCCGCGCGGATGCCGGCCTCGGCGGCGCGCTGCTCGAAGGCTTTGAGCACGTTCTCACCGTAGCTGCGGAAGTCGTCCTCGCCCATGATCTTCATGCGGTACTCGCGGCTCTCGACGGGCTCGCCGAGCTTCTTGACGAGGTCTGCGAGATGGCGTCCCTGTGCCTTGGCCTTGGCGGCGGCAATCAGGAGCTTGACGGCCAGGTAGGCGCCGTCATCGAGGTAGTAGTTCTCGGAGAGGGCGCCGTGGCCGCTCGTCTCGATGGCCAGCGGCGAGATGGTGCCTTCCTTGTTGAGGCGGATGCACTCGTCGATGACGTTCTTGTAGCCGCGCTTGAAGCGCAGATGGCGTAGGCCGAGCTCGCCCTGCAGGAATTCGGTGAGCTCGTCGCTCGTGACAGAGTCCGTGACGATCGTGCTGCCCGGATAGTCCGGCGCGAGGATGGCGGCCATCATGGCGATCAGGGCATTGCGGCTGATCTCCTTGCCGTTCTTGAGGACGGCGCTCATGCGGTCGACATCCGTGTCGAAGATCAGGCCAAGGTCGGCATGGCTGTCGAGCACGGCCTTGCGGATGGCGGCCATGGCCTGCTTGTTCTCCGGGTTTGGGATGTGGTTCGGGAAGTGGCCATCCGGCTCGAGGAAGACGCTGCCCGACGTGTCAGCACCGAGACGGCCGAGCACCTGCGTCGCGAAGAAGCCGCCCGCGCCGTTGCCGGCATCGACGACGACGTGCATTCCCTTGAGCGGCGTGTCGCCCATGTTGAGCGCCGCGCGGATCTTCTTGCGCAGGTGGTGGCAGTAGCGGTCGATGAGGTTGTACTTCTGGACCTTAGAAAGGTCGCCCTTGACCTCTGGATTGCGCGCTGCCGCCTCGAGGATGGCGATGACGTCCTCATGCTCGACGCCGCCGTCCTTCGTGAAGAACTTGAGGCCGTTGCGGTTGTAAGGCAGGTGGCTGGCCGTGATCATGATGGAGCCGTCCATCTTCGTCTCGGGGAATACGATGGACATGAACATCGACGGCGTCGACGCAAGGCCGCAGTCGACCGTCACGACGCCCGCATACGTCAGCGCCTCGAGCACGGCTTCCTTGAGCATCGGCGCAGAAAGGCGTGAGTCGTGACCGACCGCAACGCGCAGGTCCTTGACCCTCTTGCCCGTCTTCTGTGCGAGGAAATCGAGGAAACCGCTCGTGATGCGGTTGGCGGCCTCGGCATTGAGCGTCACCGGCTCGTCGGCCACGCCCTCTATAGAAACACCGCGCACATCGCTGCCATTGGCGAGCTTGAGCAGATTCTTTTCGGATATCGGCATATGATTACCCCCCTGCAAGATTCATTCTTGCTGTTTTCATGTTATTGCTACTTCTCTCTATTCCATAGCCACTCTACAAAATCCTGCTTGCAAAAGGAGAAAGACCGACAGCAAAAAGAGGCCATCACCCATGGTGATGGCCTCTTTTTCATGCTTGAGAGCCAATCAGCCCTTCTTGCTGCCGAGCACGATCTTGGAGAAGATTGCGAGCGACGCAGCGAAGACGGCCAGACCGAGGTATTCGGCCGTGCCGGCGAAGTCCTTGCCGACGATGGCCAGCGGCGCTTCCGAGCCGCCGTTCGTGACAGACGCGACGATGACACCGGCGAGCACGACACCGACGATGGACTCGCCGACGATGAGGCCCGAGGCGAACAAGGTGCCGCGGCGGAATCCAGCCTTTGCCTCTTCCTCACCGTGCTTCTCCTTCATGTGCTTGCGCAGGAAGTAGCCGAGAATGGCGCCGACGACGAGCGGGGTCTGCACGGAAGGCGGCAGGTAGATGCCCATGCCGACGGCGAGCGGCGGCAGGCAGAGGTTGCGCGTCGTGCGCTTGAGCAGCTGGTCGACGACAACAAGGATGACGCCGAGGCCGAGGCCCATGTAGATGTACTCCCAAGCCAGCGTACTCGAGAAGATGCCCTGTGCGATTGTCGTCATCAGGGCTGCCTGCGGAGCGGCGAGTGCCTGCGACGGGTCCATGTCAGGACGCGGCAGGGCGCCCGGGAAGCCGTACGCCTCGTAGAGCAGATTGAGGACCGGCGCGATGACGAGCGCGCCGACGACACAGCCGAGCAGCAGGGCGACCTGCTGGCGCCACGGCGTAGCGCCGACGAGATAGCCTGTCTTGAGGTCCTGCATGTTGTCGTTCGAGATGCAGGCAATCGCCATGATGATGGATGTCGTGAAGATGGCCGTAGCCGTCGCGAACTTCTCACCGCCCGGCATGGAGAAGATGCCGAAGGACGAGCAGAGCGCATACATGACGAGCGAGGCCACGATGATGGCGAGGATGCCGATGCCCGAGATTGGGCTCGAGCTCGTGCCGACGAGGCCGGCCATGTAGGCGCAGGCAGCGGCCACGAAGAAGCCCATGAGGATGGCAACGCCGACGCCGACGAGTGTGAACGTCAGGTTCTCCGAAACCGGCAGGCCCTCCGGGCTGACAAATGCATAGAAGATGCCCAGGAGCCCCATGACCGTCACACTGAAGACCATTGCGATGCTCTGGACGCTCATATCGATGTCCATGCGATGCTTGCCCTTATCCGAGTCCGGCGCATGCATGGCAGCCAGCGACTCCTTGACACCGTCGACGACCGGCTTCGCGAGCATGATGAGCGTCCAGACGGCCGCGACGCCCATGGCGCCGGCACCGATGAGGCGGACGCGCTCCTAGTAGACCGTGCCCGCAAACTTCTGCATCGTCATGCCGTCCGGAAGCGCCCCTGTGATCGTGTAGTACGGCACAAAGCCGGCCCAGGCAATAAGGATGCCGACGAGCATCGAGAGGCCCGCCGCAATGCCGATGAGGTAGCCAGCGCCGACGAGTGCCGTTGAGTAACCGAGCGGCAGCTGCGTCATGCCGCGGCCGACCGGTATCCAGAGCGAGAGCTCCGAGCCGAGCACCTGCAGGGCATTCGTGCAGAAGGCGATGACACCGGCGAGCACGCCGCCCGCGCCGATCTCCTTGATGCCCGAACCGCCCTTCGACTCCTTGGCCGACTTTTCGTGGCTGCCGACCTTGAGGATCTCAGCCGCTGCGACGCCCTCCGGGTAGGCGAGGTCGCTGTGCACGACCATCGCGCGGCGCAGAGGGATCGTGAAGAGCACGCCGAGACAGCCGCCGCAGGCCGAGACGAGCAATGTCTGCCAGAACTCGAAGCCCTGCCAGTAGCCGATCATCAGCATGCCCGGGATGATGAAGATGATGGCAGACAGCGTGCCAGCGGCCGATGCCTGCGTCTGCACCATGTTGTTCTCGAGGATGTTCGAGTTCTTGGCCATCTTGAGCACAGCCATCGAGATGACAGCTGCCGGGATGGCCGACGAGAAGGTCAGTCCGACCTTGAGTCCGAGGTAGACGTTCGATGCCGTGAAGATGACCGTCAAGAGAGCACCGAGCAGCATGCCGCGGACCGTGAGCTCCGGCAGCCGCAATTCGTGCCGCATGAACTCATTTTCTTCCTGTTTCATGTAAATAGCTCCTTATCCGGAACGAGTCCGGTAAATTATGTTTGTACGTCTAGGGCGCACAAACACAAAGTCTATTATATCATAATATTTGACAATGTAAATCAAATATTCAGATGACAGGAATGTATTCAATGTACAAGTACCGAGAGGATCGTGTAGAGGCAGGTGATGTAGAGCAGGACAAAGATCAGCCGGCGGATGAGCGCCTTGGGCACGTAGGCGAAGATGGCGTGGCCGATGAGGATGCCCAGCACGAGCGCCGGCAGCAGGTAGATGCACTCGCCGAGGGCCGGCGCAATCGGCAAGCCGCCGAGCTCATAGCTCGTCAGGGAAGTCACATTGCAGAGGAAGAAGAATACGAAGCAGGTCGCCCGCATGACCTCGACGGTCATCCTGCTGTGGGCCAGATAGATGAGGAACGGCGGACCGCCCATGCCGGCCGTGATGGATGTGAAACCCGAGAAGATGCCCGTGATCCACGAGTTGCGCGGGCGCTCGCGGATGCGCAGGTGCAAGGCCTGCATCGTGCCGAGCGAGAAGAGCACGATAGCGCTGATGAAGACCTTGAGCATCGCGCTCGAGGCGTGGTCGAAGGCCCAGAAGCCGAGCGGCTGGCCGCAGAGCACGCCGAGGTAGAGCCAGAAGACCAGGCGGAGATTCGCCGTGCGCAGCGCAAAGAGGCCCTGGCAGAAATTGGCACAGCAGGCCAGGAGCAGCATGATCGGCACGGTGAGCTTCGGATCGTAGAAGATCATCAGCAGTGGAGCCGCCACGATGACGAGGCCAAAGCCTGTGATAGACTGCAGGACGGCCGAGAAAAAGATGACAAAGGCTGGTGCCAGATGAGCCTCGAGGCCCACGAGATAAGCGGTCAGCATGTAGATTCCCCCTTTTCCCTCTATCATAGCACCACATGGCTGAGCCGGTCACGCAAAAAAGCCCTGCTCCCCGAATAGCGGGAAACAGGGCGCATGGCGCTTGTCAGTCGCCGAAGAATTCGTTCTCTGCGGCGATGCAGAGCATGTGGTAAACCGGCAGGTGGAGTTCCTGGATGCGGAACGTCTCATCGTCCGGCACACAGATCGTGATGTCCGCGAGGCCGCGGCTCTTGATCTTGCCGCCCGATTTGCCCGTCAGCGCGATCGTGCGGACGCCCTTGACCTTGGCCATCTGCAGGGCGTAGATGACGTTCGTCGAGTTGCCGGAAGTCGAGATGGCGAGCAGGACATCGCCCGCGTCACCCATGCCCAGGAGCTGCTGGGCAAAGGAGAGGTCCGGTGCCTGGTCGTTGGCAAAGGCCGTGTTGAGCGCGACCTGGTTGACCATCGAGAGAGCCGGCAGCGCGCCCTGCAGGTTCTCCATGAAGTAATCCGCCTCCTCCGGGCAGACGGCACGCATCTTCGCTTCCATATCGTCATCGAGCTTGCGCGGCAGCAGGAAGCCCTTCATGAGTTCGCCGACGATGTGCTCGGCGTCTGAAGCGCTGCCGCCGTTGCCGCAGACGATGAGCTTGTGGCCGGCTGCATAGCTCTCGCAGATGGCCTTGACGGCCTCGATGAGGTCATCGCGGCAAACGGAGAGGGCAGGATAACGTGCGATGAGGTCATCGACCTTCGCAAGTGTGGATGTTTTGGGCATGAGATACACTTCTTTCTATGCGTAGGAACGATATATCAGCGATTGCGGTAACGGTCAGCCGTGGACTTCGACTCGTAGTCGTTGCCGCGCGGCTTGATATCTTGGATTGGCGTGCGCATCTGCTGGCCGTCCATCGACTGCTGGCGCATCTCAAGGTCCTGGCGGTGATCGCGCGGGCTGCTAGCGCTCGTCTTATTGCCGCGGAACTTGTTCCAGAGCCAGCGCACGGCCATGATGGCGACGACGATCAGCAGGCCGTTCATCAAGAGGCCCAGGATGTCGGCAAACATGCCGCTGCCCATGCCGAAGAGATGCGAGAGCATCGAGCCGAGCAGCATGCCGCCCGCAAAGATGCCGATGCCGCGCATGATGCTGCCGAGGCGGCTCGAGCTCTGCGCGTTCGTGCTGGCAGCGGCCGTGTTCGACTTCGCATTTGCGGCCGGCGCATTCTTGTCGAGGCTCTTGGCGTCCTTGGACGGCGCATACGAAGAGCCATTGCCCGAGACTGACTTGCTCGTATTAGCATTATTCGTCGCGCCAGCGGCCGGAGCCTTCGGCGCCGGAGCCGATTTCGGGATGCTCATCTTCGCGCCGCCCTTGGCCGCATAGGCCATGCTCACGAAGGACGCAGAAGCGGGCAGGACCGGTGCAGCGGAAAGAACCATGGCACCGACCATGAGAGCTGACAGTGTCTTCTTGATATTCATCAACGATTCTCCTTTATATCAAACAAAAATACAAAATGTCTTCTGTATCCATCACTCTTCCCGGTACGACTTGATGTCCTCCGGGAAGGCGTAGATCTCGCCGATCGTGTCGAGCTCGCCCGACAGATAGCGGTCGATGTCATCGACATCGATGTAGAGCTTGCAGTCAATATCGAGATAGCCCTGCTCCTTGCCGCCCGACAGGTCGCGGATGGCCATGAGTTTTTCGCGGAGCTTCAAGAGCTCACTGCGCGTCGCGTGGATATCGAGCTTGATCTGCGGGACGCCGTATTCCTTGAGTACCTCATCCATCGTCATGCGCTTTGACATATATGTCATCCTCTCTTTTATCTTTGACTTTTTGATGTTTACATTTTATCGAACCATGCTGAATACTTCCTGAAAAAATGGAAATCCCACGAGACGCGGCAAGACGTCAGAGCTTCTTTTCCGCCGCTTCTTTTGCCAGCAGGCGGTCCAGGATGCGCTGCAGCTGGCGCTTCTGGCGCAGGTGCGACTCGTACTCGAGGTCATTCGAGTCGATGCGCATGCGCTCCTTGAGCAGGTCGATGCTGGCCTGCAGGCGCCGGACGGCTTCATTCTCTGCCATAGTATGACTTCCTTTCGTGATTTGCTCTTGTTCCCTATTATACAGGAAAATAAAGGCGCCGACAATCGAGAAGGCCGGTCAGATTTTCCCCAGCAAATCATGGTATACTGGAGTCAATGTACAAAGAATCCAAAACATGAGGTGATATGATGATCGATTTCCACGAACTGCAGCAGCGCGACCTGCAGGCCATCGGGCAGCAGAAGCAACGCCTGCAGCGCCTCGTGCTGCTGCGCAGCGCTTCCTTCCTCGCCATGATCTTCGCCTTTGCCGCGGGCTTTGACGGGCACCGCCTCGGCACACTCCTCGGCGTCCTGCTGCTCGCCGCCTTCCTGCTGCTCGTCCGCCGCCACCAGCAGGCCTCCTTCGAAAAGCTCTTGACGGAGAGCCATCTCGGCTGCGTGCAGTCCTTCCTCGACCGAAAGTCGGGCAAGTGGCGCGGCTTCGCAGACGACGGCCACGACCTCATGCGTGAAGACCGCCCACAGGAAGCCGACCTGCCCATCCTAGGCCGCGCCTCTCTCTATCAGTATCTCACGTCTGCGCGGACAAAAGCCGGCCGCCAAAAGCTCGCCAGCTGGCTCTCCCCCTTCCCCGAGTCCACCGACGCAATCCTGCTGCGCCAGCAAGCCGTCCGCGAGCTCAGCGAGTCTCCACAGGAGCTCCTGGCCCTCGAAGCCCGCAGCCACCTGCTGCCGCTCGGCACCGACCTCTCGGATTTCTGCACGATGCTCGAGCAGGATAACGTCAGGAAGAGCACAGCCCTGCGCCTGCTCTCCTACCTGCTGCCGGGCCTCTCCTTCATCGCGCTCGCGCTCTCCCTCGCAGGCCAGCTGGACATCACCGTGCCGGGCCTGCTCTTCTCGCTGCAGCTGCTGCTCACCTTCCTGCTGCTGCGCCGCAGCCAAGCCTTGCTCGCCCCGCTCATGGCACTGCCGCAGGAACTCAGCGTCTACGAGCAGCTGCTCGCCAAGATGGAAGCGACAGACTACAAGAGTCCGCTGCTGCTCACCATCCAGAAGAACATGCGCGAGCAGCGCGCCTCAGAGGGACTGCACCGCCTTGCAAAGCTCGCCGACCTCGCCGCCATGCGGCGCAACATCTTCTTCTTTCTCGTGGCCAACGCCGCCTGCCTCTATGACCTCCACTGCACGGCGCGCGCCTTCGCCTGGAAGGAAGCCTGCGGCCGCCAGCTGCGCCGCCACCTCGCAGCCTGGGCCGAAGTCGAAGCCCTGCTCTCCCTTGCCACGCCCGCACTCACGCGCAAAACCTTCTGCTGGCCTAGACTGCGCGCCGGCAGCCCGAGCCTCGAGGCACAGGCAGTGACACCGCTGCTGATTGAAGAAGCAAAGGCCGTGCCGAACGACGCCGCCTTCCAGGCCGGCACCTGCATCATCACGGGCTCGAACATGAGCGGCAAGACGACGTACATGCGCACGCTTGCCACCTCCGCCATCCTCGCCTACGCCGGCGCCCCCGTCTGCGCCAAAGCCTTTGCCTTGACGCCGATGGCGGTCTACACCTCCATCCACGTCAGCGACGACCTCTCACGCGGCATCTCGACCTTCTACGCCGAGATCCTGCGCATCCGCCAGATGGTCGAAGCCAGCCAGGAAGAGCGCCCTCTCCTGCTCTGCATCGACGAGATCTTCAAGGGCACGAACTCCGCCGACCGCATCACAGGAGCCGCCGAAGCCATCAAGCGCCTCACGCGCGACTGGTGCATCACCCTCGTCACCACCCACGACTTCGAGCTCTGCGACCTCCAGTCGCCAAATGGCCTGCCTATCGAGAACTTCCACTTCGAAGAGTCGTACCAGGATGACAAGATCCACTTTGACTTCAAGATCCGCCCCGGACGCTGCCACACCACCAACGCCCGCTACCTGCTCAAGATGGCCGGCATACTCTCCTGAAACACAGGAGAATCGCATCACAAAAGCGGTAAGCTGCAAGTATCTATGAACTTGCGGCTTACCGCTTTTTCGCAAAAATGAGCGCGCAGGGAGGTATTTCGGCTTCATCGCTCCGCTGAATGTGCCCTATGACAGGCCTCCCATAGAAGCCGCCTCGCCGCCTGCCACGGCGTTCCGACATCGCATGCTAAGCTGCTTTTGGTCAGGGCACAGCCCTTCGGGCAAATCGCTCCGCTCTTGCAGGCGAAATACCTCCCTGCGCTCAAACGCTAGAGCAGCGCCGCAAGACGATACTGCCTGCGAACCGCCATTCCAGCGACTTGCCATCGCGAAGATTGGATATAGCAGCTTCCGCACGAAGGGGCAGGGTGGACATAAGCGAAGCGTTCGGCAATCTGCGTGAAGAATCGATTTTTTCCCCACCAAGACCCTGGCAAAAGAGCATCGTCCAAGCGAAGCGCGTTTCGCGCTTTTGTCAGGATGCATTGAAAGGGAAAAAATCGATTTAGCAGATTGCCGCCGCGCAGCGCTGTCCCCCCTGCCCCTTCGTGCGAGTAGTACTACACCTTACTTCTGGAATCTAAAAGCTGCTTTGCCCGGATAGACCGCACTTGCGCCGAGCTCTTCCTCGATGCGCAGCAGCTGGTTGTACTTGGCGACACGCTCCGAGCGGGACGGGGCGCCCGTCTTGATCTGGTTCGTGTTGAGCGCGACAGCGAGGTCCGCGATCGTCGTGTCCTCCGTCTCGCCCGAGCGGTGCGAGACGATTGCCGTGTAACCCGCCTCATGCGCCATCTTGATGGCCTCCAGCGTCTCCGACAGCGTGCCGATCTGGTTGAGCTTGATGAGGATGCTGTTGCCGCAGCCGAGCTCGATGCCCTTCTTCAGGCGCTTCGTGTTCGTGACAAAGAGGTCATCGCCGACGAGCTGTACCTTGTCGCCGAGCTCCTTCGTCATCTTCTGCCAGCCTTCCCAGTCCTCCTCATCGAGGCCGTCCTCAATGGAGTAGATCGGGTACTTCTCGATGAGGCTCTTCCAGTGCGCGATGAGCTCATCCGACGTGAACTCCTTGCCCGACTTCGGCTGCTTGTAGAAGCCCTTGCCCTTCTCGCTCTTCCACTCCGACGAAGCCGCATCCATCGCCAGCACGAAGTCGCGACCCGGCTCGTAACCCGCATTGCGGATGGCCGTCAGGATGTGCTCGATCGTGTCCTCGTCGCTCTTGAGGTTCGGAGCAAAGCCGCCCTCATCGCCGACAGCCGTCGTCTGCCCTTCCTTCTTGAGCAGCGCCTGCAGCGCATGGAAGACCTCCGTCGCCCAGCGCAGTCCCTCGCGGAAGGACGGTGCGCCGGCCGGCATGATCATGAACTCCTGCGTGTCGACCGAGTTCGTCGCATGCGCGCCGCCGTTCAAGATGTTCATCATCGGCACCGGCAGGTGATTGCCGCTGATGCCGCCGAGGAAGCGGTAGAGCGGGAGGTCGAGCGATACGGCCGCGGCCTTTGCCGCTGCGAGCGAGACGGCGAGGATGGCGTTCGCGCCGAGGTTCGACTTGTCTTCCGTGCCGTCGAGCTTGAGCATGATGGCATCGACCGCATAGATGTCCGACGCATCCGCGCCGATGAGAGCCGGGGCGATTTTTTCGTTGATATTCGCGACAGCTTTCGAGACGCCCTTGCCGCCGAACTTCGCCTTGTCGCCGTCGCGGAGCTCGAGCGCCTCGAACTCGCCCGTCGAAGCGCCCGACGGAGCAGCGGCGCGGCCGACGGAGCCGTCCTCGAGCGTGACTTCTGCCTCGACCGTCGGATTGCCGCGCGAATCGATGATTTCACGGCCGATGACCTGCATGATCTGTAAGTATGCTTTCATGGGGATTACCTCCTGATATTCGTTCTCATTTACAAATCCAGTATAACATAGATGAGATTTGTTTTCAATAGTGACCATCACTTTTTTCTTCGCCTTTATTATAAGGAAAGAGCATCGCTGTGTTCTGTCACAAATGCGACAGAACGCTAAGAAAAATTATGCGGTATGCACTTTAGTCAACTACCCGCGACTGAAGTCGCGAGCTTGAGGGAATCTTTCGATACCTCAATTTGCTTAGATAGGCCAGGCTTACTGCATTCGCAG